>ENA-ORML01000310-ORML01000310.1-human-gut-metagenome-genome-assembly--contig:-NODE-310-length-61868-cov-8.668209_pt1 | contig 61868 bp, 55 predicted proteins | sample MGYA00242103_ERZ508995 | MGnify/ENA primary metagenome ERZ508995 (study PRJEB26280, sample SAMEA2338702) | human gut metagenome | biome: human gut; feature: human-associated habitat; material: faeces... | reverse complement strand
GGCGGCGGCTATCCTCATAAACCTTGTAAACGTCCACCGACACTTCGACCTCCATCAGATTATGATCGATATTAGTAATTGTAATGACATACATAGGCCAGCCCTCCATCATGCAACGCGGAAAAAAGCGACGATCTCTTTCGGCGTATGTTCTGCATGAGTATCACAGAACTGTTTTGGTTCGCCGCAGGCATAAGGACAGCTTGCGGCAGCCTGACAAGGTGGCGTAGGGGCAGGGGCCGCTGTGATTAAAACGGATTCCCCAGGAGCCAGATGAATTACTTTGATGGTTTTTACCATAATAGAACACCTCCGATTTTTGTATTAGAGGGCTTATCCCTCTTATCTATCGGAGATTAGAGAACCTGTAAATTAAAGGGTAACGATACAATTTTCAAAAAATAAATAGACAAAGACAAGGGCAGTATCGCTTGGATACTGCCCTTGCTTTCAACTATTCGTTTAGATATTCCCTGAGCCGGTGGAACGCTCTTTGAAGCAGTAGCGTAACCGCCGCCGGACTACACTGGAATACTGCCGCAATTTCCTTGTACTGATATCCCTCCCAAAAAGCAAGTTTAATAGCCTGCTTTTGCCGGTCGGTCAGACGACGTAGGGCTTTGGCTAATTTTTCATTTTGGACAGTATCAATAAAGTCCTCGTTAAATAATTCTGTGGTAAAGTCGTTGTGGGGAAATAAAGAACGTTCTTGGTAAATGAGTTCTTCACTCATACTTTCCAGTGAGTAACAATGATAACGAAATCTACGGTTTGCATTGTTGATTTTACGATCTTCTTCATTTATGGTCTTAGTCCAATATTCGTAATCCATTTACGCCTCCATTCCAATCATTTTTTTGAAATAATTGGAATGGAGGCGATCTACACCTAAAAACGAAAAGGTGGGAATTGGAGATAAATATAAAAGCGCGTGCCTTCGGACACGCGCTTTTATGGATAGATTTAAATTAAAAATCTTTTTAATATGCGAGTCAATTCTATATCATCGATTGGCTTTGCTATATGGGCATTCATACCGCACTCCAGACAATGCTGTATGTCATCAGAAAAAGCATCTGCACTCATAGCTATAATTGGAACAGATAGGGCATTAGGATGATTCAGTCCACGGATAGCTTTTGTGGCCTCATACCCTGTCATATGCGGCATCCGTATATCCATAAGAATGGCATCGTAATATCCCTCTGGTGATCTTTGGAACTTGTCCAGACAGATCTGGCCATCTTCTGCCCAATCCAGTTCCACGCCTAAATCGGAAAGTAATTCTTTAGCAACTTCCCAGTTTAGTTCATTATCCTCAGCAAGCAGAATACGACGTCCGGATAGATCGATATTGTGGTTCAATGTCTGATCATTTTCTGTTTCAGCGCCCATATACTGACGCAAAGCATGATACAGAGTGGATTTAAAAAGGGGTTTGGAAATAAAACCACTAATACCTGCTTCACGAGCTTCCGCTTCAAATTCACTCCAATCATATGCAGAAATCAGCAAAATCGGCACTTCATCTCCCAAATTACGCCGGATTTCTTTTGCAACTTGAATCCCATTCATACCAGGTAGTTTCCAATCCAATAGAACGATTTGATAATCATCTCTCTTTTGGTGGTGTTGGGTAACCAGTTCTATCGCCTTTTCTCCACTCAATACCCAGTCGGCATTGATGCCGATGGTTTTCAGCGTGTCTATCGCTGTCCTGCAGAGTAATTCATCATCATCAACTACCAACATGTTCCAGGAAGGAAGAACCATATCCATTTCCAGTGCAACCGCTTTTTCAAAATCAAATGTAAGAGAAACCTCGGTACCTTTATCAAGTTCACTTGTTATATTAAGGGATCCTTCCATTGCCTCCACAATGTACTTTGTAATCGCCATTCCCAAACCAGTGCCTTGCGTTTTACTAACCCTGACTCCATCAGCACGGCTATAGGGTTCATATATTCTTTTCAGAAAATCTGGCGACATACCAATTCCATTATCCTTGACCTTGATATGGATTCGGATATAGTTTTCTCCTTTCGGAGATTTTTCTTCAGAGAGGGATAGTTGTATCGAACCCCCCTCCGGTGTATACTTCGTTGAATTCGATAAAAGATTTAGCAAAACCTGATTCAAGCGTACACCATCGCACCACATATTTTCTGTTAAGATATTTTCCACATGTGTGTCAAAGGTTTGCCTTTTTGCCTTAACCTGTGGCTGCATAATATTAACAATTCCTTCAACAACTTCCTTTAATGAAATTTGTTCTGTTGTTAAAGTTAATTTCCCACTTTCAATTTTAGACATATCCAAAACATCGTTGATCAGCCCTAATAGATGTTTACTTGATAATGTAATTTTTCTAAGGCAAGTCTGTACCTGTTTCTGGTCATCTATGTGGGCTGTGGCAATCGCGGTCATGCCGACAATTGCATTCATGGGTGTACGAATATCATGGCTCATATTTGCTAAAAATTTGCTTTTGGCTGTGCTTGCTTCAAGAGCTATCTGCCGGGCCTTCTCCAATTCATGCACCTGAGAACGGGTTATGGAGAAATACCGAAGAAAAATTAATGTAAGAATGATCAAAATAGAAGCACAAGATAACAATGTCATAAACATACGCTGGTTGCTCAGATTATTTATGATATCGTCCAATATACTATAAGGCATTACCGATACCAAATACCACTCAGAATAAGGTAATGGTATACCGTATATCTGATGCTCTTCACCATTTACTTCAACCGTTGCAACATATTCTTCATGTTTTTTTAGTGCAGCACCAAATTCTTTAATTGAACTTTCTTCAGATAACTCATTTGCTGTAGAATCAAGCTGCTTTTGTAGTTGTTTAAAGAAATCCCCCAACTCCGTGTTGGGGTTCTGTATTACAAAACTACCGTCCGGCCTGATAATATGGTAATACATCAGATGCTCTTCATCCTCTAAAGAAAGGAAATCGCCGATGTACTCCAGTGGGACGGCTGCTACCAGTCCAGTGCTCATACTGCCATCCTGCATAGGGTAAGTCGTAACGTCAACGCCAAACAATGCCACTTCATTGCCGGCAGAATCAATGCCTACAGCGACTCTTTGTTCTCCTCGTACTAATGCTTCTACAAAGGGCTCTGGGTTCAGTGGCTGTACTGATTGTCCATAAAGAGTCTGAAAATTTCCCTCAGCAGAACAAAGTGCTAAATAGTCAAAGTTCCTGACCTGTGCCCTGTAAACAAGTTCCTCATATAACTTTTCTTTATTGTTATTATCTGCTGAGACAACAGAAACAATGCCGCTGACCTGATCAAAACGCAACTTAATAACAGTTTCAAAGTGTCTGGACATTTGTTCATTCATTCCAGACATATAAATTTGACCAATTTCGTAAACGGCCTTTTCACTCTTTCGACTCATATAGATTCCGAGCAGACTAAACACAATAATACTAAAAATTAAAAGCCCAATGAAACTGTATATTAGAAAACGTGTTGTAGAATCCTTGGTTTTACTATTTCTCATTGATGTTATTCCTCCCTGGAATTCTTAAAATCTTTAATAACATTGATGGTTTCATAGTAATCCTTTGATAATTTCGGAATCATATCGACAGCCTTACTCCAATCGTTTCCTTTTAATGCGTTAGTTACCAAACTACTACTTTCAAACAATCTGGTAAATGAAAGATTTTGACAAATTCCTTTGAGTGTATGAACGGCTCTTAGAGCCTCTTCATAGTCCTTATTCTCCATAGACGCTTCAAACAAATGAAAGCTTTTATCGTCCAGGAACTTATACATAAATTTCTGAACGCTTTGCTCACGACGCAGTCTACCCAGCACTTCATCAAAATCGCCGCCAAATTTTATATAACAATCTTTTAGATTCATAATTACAATTCCTCCCTTTAAATGCTGTCTGCGCTGCCCAACATTTCGTTTAGAAGACAAAGGGTCACCTGATTTTTTTGTTTTTTTGATTGATACATCATATTGTCTGCAACTTTGAACAGTTTTTTTGCGGTTCCGCTTCCATATGCCCCACCTATGCTTACAGACATATGTAGTTCGGGATGTCCATCAATTATCAGACTATCAACAGAATGCCTGATCCTCTCCAGTTTTTTCTCAAATATCTCTTGGAGTATACTGAAAAAAATGATTACAAATTCATCGCCGCCATAACGGATAACTGCATCTGTTTTTCGCACACAGGATAAAACGGTTTGTGCAATGCTCTGCAATACGATATCGCCAACATCGTGGCCATAATTATCATTGATGTGCTTAAAATTATCTACATCTATTACGACCATTGCCTGAATATCATCTGCGCCTTGAAAATGCTCGTCATAATAGCGGCAATTGTAAATACTGGTTAAGGAATCAATATATAATAATTGCAGTTGCTGCTGTTTGCGAGACAAGACGGTGTGTTTTTCATAGGAAAACAACCTGTCGTAATCTACTTCATTTCTTATATCTTGAATGCTTTTCGTCTCCTGTTCAGAAGAGGTATCCATAAACTCACTTTCAAGTGTCTCAGCAATTTCTTGTAGACACAGTAAAAGTGTAGGATTAAATGCACCACATTGTCCTTCTAAAATCATTTTCAAAGCTTCTCCATGTGAATAAGCTTTCTTATAGCAGCGCTCACTGATCAAGGCATCATATACATCGGCCAGCGCAACTACCTGAGCGGCAATGGGAATTTCTTCTCCCTTTAATCCGTCCGGATAACCATTGCCATCATACCTTTCGTGGTGCCATCGGCAGATCTCAGAAGCCACTTTAATAAGCGGATTTTCGCGCTGCTCTATGGACAGGTCTAATAGCATGTTAGCACCGATCACTGAGTGCGTTTTTATCACTTCAAATTCCTCTGCCGTAAGTCGGCTGGGTTTATTTAATATTGCATCTGAAATTGAGATTTTCCCAATATCGTGCAGCGCAGAAGCAGTGCTGATCAAAGAAATATCTGCTTTAGACAAAGGATATTGATCTGTCAGCTGAACCAACTGCTTCAGCAAATATTTTGTAATTGTATTTACATGCAGGATATGTAGGCCGCTCTCTCCATTACGGAATTCCACAATATGAGACAGAATTGAGATCATCAGCTTACTATTCTTTTCCTGCTCGTGAAATTGTTCTGCAATAATTTTTTCAAGGCGCTGCTGCCTTGCGTATAAAAACATCGTATTAGAAATTCGACGCTGGACAATGGTTGAATCAAAAGGTCGGCTGATATAGTCAAAAGCCCCTAAATCATAGGCCCTCTTTATATTAGCAGGAGTGTCATCAGCAGAAATCATAATAACAGCGAAGGTGTCATTCCAATGGTATTTGTTTATGTAAGCTAATACTTCAAATCCGTCCATTTCAGGCATCATAATGTCCAGAAGCAAAAGGGAGAAATCTGCTCTTTGCTTTGAAAGGAGAGAAATTGCTTCCACACCATTCTCAGCCTCTACCACATCATAGTGCTCTTCCAAAATATCTATCAAAAGAGCTCGGTTCATTTCTGAATCGTCCACAATTAAAATTTTTTGTTTATCCATGATACTTAAGCTCTTTCCTATTGATTTGCATTTTCATTATAAATGTCATCCATATATACTGGCAATATCCATATTGGTAAGGTGTGCAAATAGGTGAGCGTTTTTTGTGCTGACAAAATAGACACACCATGATATAATCCAGACAGCAAGGGGGCAAGTTATGAAACCACAAGAGACAAAATTTGAATTTGTATATAATGAAATTAAGCAGTGTATTTTAGATGGACAGATACCTCATGGAAATGCCTTGCCATCTTCAAGGATGTATTGCGAACAATTCCATGTTAGCAGATATACGATTAATCGTGTTTTCGAAGCATTGAGGGCGGAAGGACTGGTTGATATTCAGCCTCGCCTTGCGCCGATTGTTGTTTCAAAAAAAGATACCTGTAGTTCATCAAATATTGTTTTGGAGATTCTAAAGCAAAAGGAAAGCATTTTACAGGTATATCAGACTTTTGCTCTAATACTGCCTTCCCTTATGGTTTTTGCTTTGCAGGGGTGTGATGTGGAGGTACTGCCTTACTATAAACAGGCTGTGAAAGCATTGCGTTTAGGATATACTGCTGGTGGATGGCGTCCTCCCTCTAAATTAGGATATGAGATATTAAGAATAGGCGGTAATTCCCTATTCAGCGAACTCTACTCTACGTTTGGCCTTTATAATAAACTTACATTCTTTACAGAGGAGTGTACTTACTTCTCTAAGCATTTTTCACAGGAAGCGGTATCTGTAGCCAATGTCATTCCAGATGTCTTAAAAGGCGATGATCCACACATAAAGTACAACCAGCTCTCAAATATGTATCAGAAACTTACGGAATTCATCGAAAACACCTTAAATTATCTGTCAGAGGCCACCCCAAAATGTTATTCACAAACTGGTTTGAGGTTTTCATGGAATCCCATGCGTGGTCAGGATTATTGTTACTCAAAAATTGTTGATGACTTGAATCTAAAAATCGGTCTTGGAGAGTATTCTGTTGGAATGTTTCTTCCATATGAAAAACAACTGGCCAACCAGTATGAGGTCTCTATATCGACGGTCAGAAAGGCATTATCAGAACTCGAGCAAAGAGGTTTCGTAAAGACATTAAATGGTAAAGGTACTATAGTGATAGAACCGGATGATACGAAACTTCATCAGCTGGCTCTTAATTCCGGATATGTAGAAAAAGCACTACGTTACCTTCACGCTTTGCAGTTAATGGTACTAATTATTCGTCCTGCCGCTTTAGCTGCTGCTCCACAGTTTACTAAAGAAGAACTGGACGAGTTGGCAGATAGATTTACTTCTTCTGACTCTATTTATTTGTCGGATATTTTGAAAGCCATAATGAGAAATACCACGTTAGAACCTTTATATGTTATATTGTCTGAAACCAATCATCTTCTTGAATGGGGACACCATTTTGCTTATTATCCGTCCAAGAAACATACACTTTCACATCTCAACAAGCAAGTCATTCTTGCGCTTCAACAGTTAAGGGAAGGTAATGCAGATTCCTTTGCGGATGGCATAGCAGATTGTTATCGTTACAATTTGAGTCGTATGAAGAAGCATATGGTAGAAAAACATAAATTTTATCATGTAGCTAATATTCGGGTTCCAGAAAAATATTAGTTAGCAAGCAATGGAAAGGGATATCCTTTTGCCCGTTTTCACTTCGTTCTCCCGACCAAAAGGCTACCCCTTTCCGCTTGTTGGGGAGTTCCCCAAGCCCCCGGCCCAACACAGAAATGTGTGGGCCGAACACCATGCAGAGCATGGTGGCTGCCGCGCCCTGGCGGACGCTTAAAGAGCAAGGACATAGCAAAAGCCGGGAACGGTGTCAAGGGTAAAATGAACGTGCCACGGCGCGCCCCTGACACCGTTCCCGGCTTTTGCTTTTGGGTAGACAAGGCGGTAAAACCACAGTGCGGCTTTACCGGCCCTGTTCCTGATTTTTCTCTTTTTCTTGTTCGTAGTCCTGTACCTGCTCAATACGCAGAAGCGCGTCTACATTTGCCTTGACTACCTGCAATTCCTGGCTTTCTTTCCGTAAGCGTTTGAAATCCTCATAAGCTGTTTTCTTCTTAGCGAGCAAGTCAGCATATTCCGCCTGCAAAATTTTGACCGTGGGCAGTTTCTTTGTGCCTAAATCGTTAAAGGCCCGTTTGGCTGTTTCATGTAACAGCAGATCCGCTTCATGGGCGGAACGAAACGCCGCCTTTTCCCTGGGGCTGGCCTTGCGGTAGGCCACATAGGTATCACGGGTTTTCGCATAATTGATGATATGAGTTTTCAGAGCCGCCACCTGCTCTATGCGGTGTTCATATTGCTTGATGGAAGCAGACACCTTTTCAAACTCCGAAGCGATGGAAGCGGCCTGGGCCGCCAACACATCGTACTCTGTAATGTCATGCTCCGTCAGGTAATTGAGCGTCCGTGCCGCTTCTTTCAGGTTATGAATTTTCAGCCAGCGTTCATAGCCTGGCCCGCGCCCCTGCAAGCGGCTTTGAATATCAAGCAGCAAATTGATACGGCCATTTTTTTGAAGCTGTGCAGTACGCCGACGCGAGCGTTTTTGTGGTTGTCCAATGCGGCTTTTTAAGGCTTCCTCTGTATAATCGGTTCCCAGCGTTCTGGTTCGGGTAAAACGCTCCTGACCTTCACTGGATAGACGGAAACTAAGAATGTTCCGGGTGGTCTGAATCTCATAGCCCTCCCGCCGCATGGCCGCCAAAAATTCCTCATAGCTGGACACCGTAGGCAGCACCCGGTCAATCGTCCGGCACAGCTTCGCTTTCCAGCTTGAGCCACGTTTTTCGTTGGCCCACTCCGCATAATGCTTTCCTTTTTCTTTCGGTTCTTCAACAACGGATAGCTTCTGCTCTCGACACAGACGGTCATTGATCTTCCGGATTGTTTTGTAGGTATTCCAGTAGTTGTTGAATTTGTGCGTACAATCCAAGGCAGTGCTGTTAAATTCGATGTGACAGTGAATGTGGTGCTTATCTATATGGGTAGCCACAATGAATTGGTGCTGACCGCCGGTAAATTCCAGAGCAAGCTGATACCCCAGCCGGTTTGCTTCCTCCGGTGTAATTTCTCCCGGCTTAAAGGATTGAATCATCAGATAGGATATAACGTCTTCATCCGGGGCACGCCGCCGCCCGGTGGCCGCTTCATAAATCTGCTTGCTGACGGTAAACTCCTGCCACGCGGTATTGGGGCTGCATTGATAGGAGGACACCAGCAAACCGTCCTTTGTCTTTTCAGGATTTTTGTCGTAGTCAATCCGATCTTTCAGAACTGCTGCGATACTGCGGCCCTCACTGGCATGACGGGGTTTGATTTTGGAAATTGCCACCTGTCGGCCCTCCTCTCTAAAAAGCAGCAGACCATTTTCAGATCTGCTGCTTCCCAATTTCGTTTTTCAGTTGGTGTATAGATACTCTACCCGATAGCGTCCTCCAGGTTATTCAAATATAAAAGACAATCCATAATATCGCCCTTAGTAAGGTCAATACACTCTTTCATGAATGCAAAGTGTTTTTCATCAAGACTACTACCGTGGTTTAGAGCCTTATCATTAGAAAAGTTTACATCTTCACAGGCAAAGAACATATACACGTACATGGTTTCATTTTCAATCGCCTTAAAATAGGCTTCTAAGTAGGCATGTTCACCCTTTAATAAATCTACACCCGCATCTTTGTTGCTGTTTAGGAAATTCAGCCATTCTTCTGCAACAGCTTCTTTACCTTGGAAAACTTCAAATTTGTATAACTTAATATCCATATCTTTTTTCATAGAACCCTTCATAAAATTCAGATTAGTTGCGGCTAACTCGATTATATATTATAAATTATTTTATTGCAAGCATCTACGCAGCATTTTACTCAGAGAGCAGGGGCGCGGCACCCACTTAGAATGCCGCGCCCGGTCAGGTTTTTCTATCAAATGGACTTGAGCATATGGTTGAAGTCAGCCACCCGTTCTGTCAGCCAGGAAGCCGCCAGCGGCAGTCCGTAGGGGCTTACCAGCCATGCCAGTACCAGGAAGCCGATAAACCCGTCTACCCGTCCGGCGAACAGCACCACAATTCCCAACAGGAACAAAAGCGACGCTACTATGCCGAGTACCACGCCGGAGAACAGGCAGAAGAAACGGCAGAACGCTACCAGAAGCGTCAGTACCACAATAATGGGGAACAACAAAATCTTTATTAAAATTCTCATTCGCGCAACCTCCTTTGCAAGCTGTTTACGGGTATACCATATCACATTAAAGTGATGAGGTAAATGCTGTTTTATAAATTATCCAGCTTGCGCAGCACGGTGCTGACCGCGCCCCAAAGTTCCCCGTACCGCTCCCGCAGGTCAGCCACATCTTCCTCGTAAAGATTGCCGGTGCTGTTCACCCGCTTTGCGATCTGATTGAGATTGTTTGAGCAATTACGCAGCAGCGACACCAGAGCATTGAAGTCGGACATATCCACCTGGACGGCATAACCGTCCACCGCCATCTTTCGTAGGTAGGCCCGCTGGTTGTGAATACCAAGCTGGGCCATCTTTTTATCTATGAGTTCCTTTTCTTCGGGGGATACCTTGAAATAAAGCGGAATTGTACGCCCGCTACGTGGTTTCATCAGATTTCCACCTCCATATTCTTTCCTTTCGTGGGAGAGGAAGCCGTGGCCGCCGATTCCACGCCCAGACGTTTGAGCATACCCTTAATGGAGGGCTGACCACCCTGAGTAGCGCTTTCCAACTCCTCCGTTTCCCGCTGGCGCTTACCCACCGTTTTTCCGTCCATATTCAGGGCAATCCGCAATACGTTCAGCCGGTCAGACTTTTCGACAAGTTCCTGTTCCTGGGGGAACGACCGCTGTACCTCAATCTTTGCTTCCTCCATCTGTGCGGTCAGGTTTTCCAGGTTCGCCCGGTTTTCCTCCAAATTTTCTGCCATGATGTTCAGTGCGTGATCCAGACGGGCCATATTGCCCACAGGATCGCTGCCCAATTCAATGGTATGAGAAAGGCTGTGCTTCATTGTCACCTGAAATTTTTGCGTCTGTGTATCTGCCCATAAGGTCAGCGGGAACCCCCGGTATTCGCCCAGGTCAATCCGTTCCGATACATTTTTCATTTGTGTGCAGGCTTCGATGATTGCCTGGCCTGCCGCCTTGCGCTCCGTGTAAAGTTCTCCGGCCAAAGAGATAGAGAAGTGCTCTTTGTCCTGGGGGTGTGACTGCAAGTGGGCAATATCTTCTTCCAGGCCCTTGATTTGTTCCTGCCTGCGCTTGATAGCCTGGGGAAAAAACTGAATGATACGATCTTCCAGCATATACCGCTGGCCTTCATGGTTGGCTTTCAGCAGCTTCAGCTTTGTCACCTGGCTGTCCAAATCGGTCATTTCGATAATGCGTGGATCGCCGGAAGCCAGAGCCTTGACTTCTGCATAGGACAGGGCGGCTTCGTCCACGTCCTCACAGGAACGGGAGGGATTTTTGCCACTCATAAGCTGGCCGATAAACTTCTGCTTGTTCTCCAAAATACTCCAATTGTAAGCGTCAAAGGTGTTTTCTGTCACATACTTGAAAATCTTAACGATCTTGTTCAGGTTGCCCTGACGCAGAATCCGGCCCTCCCGCTGTTCAATATCCGCAGGCCGCCACGGACAGTCCAGATGGTGCAGGGCAGCAAGCCGGGTCTGGACGTTGGTGCCCGCGCCCATTTTAGCCGTAGAGCCTAAGAGGACGCGAACCTGACCTTTCCGCACTTTTGCAAACAGTTCCGCCTTTTGCGCTTCGGTTTTCGCGTCATGGATAAAGGCGATTTCCTCCGGCGGCACGCCCTGGGCCATCAGCTTTTGTTTCATATCGTCGTAGACATTGAATGAGCCGTCGTTTTTGGGGGTGGACAAATCACAGAAAACAAGCTGTGTCCCTTTGATTTCCTTCGTATCGCGCCACACCTGCAGGACGTTATGGACGCAGGAATTGATTTTGCTTTCCGGGTCATCGGGCAGGGAGGGGTCGGCCAGCCGCTGATCCAGGGCCAGCTTTCTTCCGTCCGACGTGATTTTCAGCATATTGTCCTGGCGGGGTTCCACCTGTCGAGTGCGCACCAAATCAGCCCGTTCGCCCAAATCCTCCACCATCGCCCGCTGAAAATCGCTGGGCTTGGTGACTACCGTGATTTTATCTGCTTCCGGTACAGGCAGCTTCAACATTTCAGCGGTTTGAATGTCCGCCGCTTCCCGCCACATGGACATAAGTTCCGGGAGGTTGAAAAACTTGGCAAACCGGGTCTTGGAACGGAAGCCGGTGCCCTCCGGGGCCATTTCCAGCGCGGTGATGGTTTCGCCAAAGTTGGCCGCCCAGCTATCAAAGTGTTCCAGGCCGCTTTCTTTCAGCATGTCATATTGCAGGTAGCGCATCATGGTATAGAGTTCGACCATTGAATTACTGACCGGGGTTCCCGTTGCAAAGACGACACCGCGCCCGCCGGTGATCTCGTCCAGATACCGGCACTTGGCAAACATATCGGAGGACTTCTGCGCTTCGGACTGGCCGATACCGGCCACGTTCCGCATTTTCGTTGCCAGGAACAAATTTTTGAAGCCGTGGGCCTCGTCCACATACAGCTTATCTACGCCGAGTTCCTCAAAGGTGATTACATCGTCCTTACGGCTCTGGTCGTTTAACTTGGCCATACGCGCTTCCAGACTCTTTCGGGATTTCTCCAGCTGCTTAATGGTGTAGCGTTCGCCGTCCTGTGCCTTGGCCTCCTGAATACCGTCGATTACCTGGTCGATCTGTTCCTGAAGAATGGATTTCTGACGCTCCGGGGAAAGGGGGATTTTCTCAAACTGGCTGTGCCCAATCACCACAGCGTCATAGTCGCCGGTAGCAATCCGGCTGCAAAATTTCTTCCGGTTGGCCGGTTCAAAATCTTTTTTGGTGGCCACCAGGACGTTGGCCCCAGGATAGAGCCGCAGGAAGTCCGCGCCCCATTGTTCGGTCAGGTGATTCGGCACCACCACAAGGCTTTTTTTCGTCAGCCCCAGACGCTTGGATTCTATGGCCGCAGCTACAATCTCAAAGGTTTTGCCAGCACCGACACAGTGGGCCAGCAGGCTGTTCCCGCCGTAGAGCATACGGGCCACGGCATTACGCTGATGGGGCCGCAGGGAGATTTCCGGATTCATACCGGAAAAGCGGATATGGTCGCCATTGTAGGAACGGGGCCGGATTGCGTTGTAGAGTTCGTTATACTTCCTGCACAGATCGGCCCGACGCTCCGGGTCTTTCCATATCCAGTTTTTGAACGCCTCCCGTATCTGCTCTTGCTTTTGCTGGGCCAGCATGGTTTCCTTGACGTTCAGCACCCGTTTATCAGAACCGTCCGGGTCGTGGATTGTATCGTAAATCCGGGTATCCCGCAGATTTAGACTGTCCTCAATAATCGCGTAGGCGTTACGCCGCTTGGTGCCATAGGTCACATAGGCCAGGGAGTTATTCACGCTGTCCCGTGATTTCCCGCTGACATTCCATTCGTCGGTGGCCGGGGAATACCGGGCCTGTACCTGCTCATGCAGGTAGCCGGGAGTTTTCAGCAGTTCATGGACAAACTGTGTGTAATACTTGGTATCTATCCAGGTAACGCCGATCCGCACATCAATTTCAGCGGCGGACAGGTCTTTTGGCTGGGCCTGTTCCAGCGCAGCCACGTTATCAGCAAAGGCCGGGTCACGCTCCGCAGCCGCCCGCGCAGCGGCCAGCTTTTTGCGGACGTTGCCTGACAGGTATTCATCAGCCGTTTCCCAACCGGCATAGGGATTGGAACCGGCTTCGGGGTTTTTGAAAATAACACCCTTTAAGTCCTCGATGATAGGTTCCACATCGCCCGGCCTGCCCAGCAGCGTAGACATAAAGCCCAGGTCAACACAGGCCCGTTCCCCGATGGAAACGGCCAGGGCTTCACTGGCGGTATCTACATGGTCGATGGAAACCTGCTGATTGATGGTACGCTTGGTGAACATATCCGCCTTGCGCTCTAAATTCCCGTCCTCGTCCAGAATTTCTAAGGAGCAAAGCAGGCAGTAGGCGGAATCCTGTTCAAACGCCCGTTTGTTGCCGGTGCTGTTCAGCAATCCGAATTTTGCGGTAAAAGCGTCATAGGCGGTATTCAGTTTAGCCTGGGCCTGCTTGATCTCCTCGTCGGTGCCATCGTAAAGCTGCAAATCAATCAGGCGGCGGGTGATTTCCCGCAGCCCAATCATTCCACGGATACGCTGGGCGGTGGCAGTGGGCACATCAACAGCCGCTTTATCGCCGTTTTCCAGAAAGTACAGCTTCCCGCCGATTTCCGTATAACTGAAATTCCGCGCCATCGGGTCAGGGGCTTCCAGGCTTTCCAACAGTTCATCGACTGTGACTTCTGTTTTTTCCTGAAGCAAACGCTGATCCGGCTGTCCTAAATTTTCAATCGCGGCCGCAAGCTGTTCTTCCAGCGCGGCACCAGGAACCGGCTCACAGGTGGTTTCTTTCTCATTGCCGTACATGCTTTTATCCCAGGCCATTGTGCCCAGCACCATTTCCGGGTGCTGCTCAAAATAGCGGTTGATGGGGATACCGTCCGCAGTCTGGCCCAGGTGTACCCACTCTGGCAGCTGCTCCGGCGGGCTTTCCCGCTTTTGGAGGAACAGAATATCGCTGGTGACTTCTGTACCGGCATTTTTGGCAAAGGCATTGTTAGGCAGGCGCACCGCCCCCAGTAAATCGGCCTTTTGCGCCAGATATTCCCGCACCGTACTGTCCTGTTTATCCAAGGTTCCTTTGGAGGATATGAACGCCACAATGCCGCCTGGCCGCACTTTATCCAGCGTTTTCGCAAAGAAATAATCGTGTATCAACAGATTTTTACTGTCATAGCGGGGATCGGGCAGCTTATAATTTCCAAAAGGCACGTTGCCCACCGCCAGATCAATGGAGTTATCCGGCAGGTTGGTATGTTCAAAACCGTCTACCAGAATCTTAGCCTGGGGGTAAAGCTGGCCTGCCAGCCGCCCGGTAATGCTGTCCAGTTCCACCCCCAGCAGAGTAGCGCCCTGCATAGTTTCCGGCAGCAGCCCGAAGAAGTTGCCTACCCCCATCGCCGGTTCTAAAACAGTTTCCGGCTGAATCCCCATACGGCCCACCGCTTCATAGATACTCTGAATGACCGTGGGGCTGGTGTAATGGGCGTTTAAGGTAGAGCCACGGGCCGACGCATATTCCTCCGGGGTCAGCAGTTCTTTCAGTTCGGCATATTCCGCAGCCCATTTCTCATTGGCTTCGTCAAATGACTGGGGCAGTCCGCCCCAGCCCACATACCGGGCAAGGACTTCCTGTTCCTCCGGGGCAGCCAAACGGCCCTGGGATTCCAGGTCTTTTAAGAGCCGGATTGCCGCCACATTATTTTGAAACTTGGTTTTCTGGCCGCCTGCCCCCAGGTCAGGATCGGTGATATGGAAATTTTCTGCGGCAGGTGCCTGCTCCGGCTGCATTTCTGATTGATCGGGAATGGCCTCTTTGATTTGCCGCCATTCTTCATCGGTTACGGTAATATCGATCTCATGGGTGGCGGGGCCGTCGCCGATGGTCAGGGAATCCCCCTGTCGGGTAATGGATTGGCCGGTTAGGTCGGGAACGTGCGGGAACAGGGCGGCATTTCGTTCATCATGCCGCAAGGCTTCTTCAAACTGCGGGCGGCTGATGGTTTCATGGCTCCAGGAATAGGGGCCGGTATCTATCCGTACATCGAGTTCTCCCACATAGCCGATGGTGCCAGCAATATTCCGTCCAGGGAGAGGAAGATGAACCGAATCGCCCACCTGATAGGAGGGCGGCCCCTGTAACGTCACCGGCTCCTGTATGACCGGCTCATGGAAAAAGCCGTCCCGCTCCGCTTGATAAAGGGAACGCAGAACCGGCGCGAGGTCTGCCCAGGAAAAAGCGCGTTTGGTATCGTATTTATCAAAAATGTTGATTTCCAGGCTGGTGGTGCTGGCAAAATAGTCCGCTGTTTCCCCGGTCACAAGTTCCATCGTTTCGGCGGTTCCGGCATAGGTATCGGAAAGCCGCTGGGCTATGCGGGTGTTGCCATCGCCTGCCCGGAAGCACTCTGCAAGCAATTCCTTATCCTGCTGTTCCAACAGTCCGCCATCACCGGTCAGGACTTCCCGGAGATCCGCGTCAATGCTGTTTACAGCCGGTGCCAGAAATTCCGTAATGGCTCCATTCCGCGAATCCTGGCGCAGCAGCCGTTCAAAGTTTTCAATCCGTTCCGAGCGAAAAATAGGATAGGCCAGGGCCGGATCAAGCAATTCCACATAGTCCGGGTTTAAGCCGGTGACTTGAAACAGAGTATCTTCCAGATAAACGGAATCGCCCACCTGATAAGCCGGGGCCAGCGGGTCACGGGCAGGAACGGCACTGGCATTTGCGGACGGTTTAAGGCTATCAGAGCCGCCCGCGCCGGGGCTTTCAACACCCGGAACCGCCTGGGGTGGTAACTTTCCCTGGGTATCCTCCTTTTGGGCTTCTAACGGTCCGCCCCCGGCTGCTTCCGGCTGGGATACAGTCAGAGCCGCCCCCGCCTTTTCCAGCACTTCCTTGTGGAGCCGGGTATGAAATTCCGGGAAGTCATAGTAAAGCCGCAGCAGTTCCGGTTCATTGACCGCCAGCACCGCCCGTTTTACAGCAGCGTCACCCTCTATGCGGATATTTTCCGGATCGCTGTTTTTCAGCGCATTTTGGTAGGCTTCATCATTCAGGACACGGGAGAGCACCACCGGCTGATATTCTGCGTAAATCTCTTTGAGGGTACGGGGCGGCACCGGCTCCGTTTCCTGGGTATCCGGGCCGGAAGCCGGTTCGCGGTCTGTCATAGCGGCAAGGTCAAGAGAAAGCTGGTTATCCTCTTTGCCGCTTTCAGCAAACAGGTTCCGGCGGGCCGCTTCCAGAGGGTTCCCCTGGGGCTGCTCTTTCTTTTTTTGCCTGGAACGGGAAGAAGCGGGGGCCGTGGCCTCCGCTTCTTTTTGGGCAATTTTTTCAATTTGTACCTCCGGCAGATCAAACAAGGTCATTTGCCGGTAGGCGGGCTGGGTGGAGAATGGTTCTTCCAGTTCCGCAGAAGAAGAAACGGCAGGTTTTACACCAGCCGTTTCTTCCTGCTTCTTTAGCTGTAAATCAGGTCGTTCAGCACGACTTCCTCCGCCGCCAGCCTGATGTTGTTCATTTTCTGCACCCAATCCATTTGATTGGCCGCTTTCAGGGCTTCGTTCACGCCCTGGCTCCTTGCCATCTCCGTCATCAGCGCGTCCACCTGTGCCTGCGCCGCCTTGTCGATCTCCGTCAGGTGCTTCCACAGTTTGCCGTTGAGCACCATCGTACTGTACAGCCCTTTCCTGTGTTCCATCAGATATTTTTCTCTGGCTCTCCCGAACCGGCCCAGGGTCTGCGCTTCCTCGTCCGTTTCGTCCATTTTCAGGTTCGGCACCAGGTAGCCGTTCTGTTTGCTGTATGTCAATGCCATCTTTATCGCTCCTTTCTCGCTTTAATGTGTTAAAGTTCCTGCCATCATTATAAGCCACCGCTTCCTGTTTTGCAAGAGGTTTTTTGACCTTTTCCCGTTCTATGTTCCGAATCGTGTCGCCAATCTCCAGCAGGATTGTGCGGTTCACCTGAGCCGTGGCCGTACCCAGGCAGGCTAAGGTGGCGATGGTGTTGAAATTCGTAATGCCGCGTAAATCTTCCTCGTCCAGATAGCGGGAAGCGTCCAGGCCGCACCGGGTCAGGACAGCATATTGAACACTGGCCCGCAGGGTATCGCGGAATGTGACCTCGATGTTGAGATCGTCCAGTTCTTCTAAAAAGCTGTCCTCTTTCTCGTATATCAAATCTGTCAGGTAATCGCCATAGGTATCCTCCACGGACTTGGCCGCCGCGTCCATGAGCAGATCGCCCAGGTCATTTCCACCCTCGGCACCAAAAACTTCCCGCAGCCGTTCCATAACCGGCATACGGGAATCATCGTTCATGCTCCATAGCCACGGGTCTTTCCCTCCACGGACAGGGTGGGTGTCCGCCACATCATGCACATAGTCAAGATAGGGCTTGCCGCCGTAGCCTTTACGGATCAGGGCAATGGCCGTACTGCCGCCGTTGACCCAGCGGCGCATTTTGTTGTTCCAGGTAGGCATATCCGCACAGGCCGTTGCGTCCGGCTTCTGCGCATAAATCAAAAGTTGATCGTCAAAATCATAGGCTTTATAGAAGCGGCCCGCCGTTGTCAGGAATCGTCGCCACTGTTCCGGCGACTGCGTGACCTGCCTGCTGGTCGTTTCCGCCAGTTCCGAAATGGTTTGCCATTTCTCAGCCATAGGAACCTCCTTTCAAACAACAACACTCGGAACCTGCTGTCAGCAAATTCCGAGTGTTGTCTACTCATTTTCTTATGAATCTTCCTGTGTTACATTGTCAGCCATATACCGGAGAAATTCTTCCGGTGTGGGTACGCTGCCTTTGCACGGCACCCGCTTCTGGTAGGCTTTGGTTATCTCATTTTGGTTCAGTGGGTCGGTATAGGCGGCTGTAATGCAATGCTGTATTTCCTGCCGTACTTCTTTTGGGGTGACGCCGTATTCTTTTGCTACTTTCCGGTAAATTCTCCTCATGCTCATAAAATTTCCTCCTGGGTAAAAACTATATTCGCTTATTCAATGACATTATAAGCGATTATATCGCTCAATTCAACAAAATTGGCGATACAATCGCTCGGTTTTGCCTTTTGCGAGAATTAAAATTACCAACAGGAGGAATGATGATGGACGAACAATTTATTCGCAACCGGCTTACCAAGCTGCGGCAGCAAAAGCAGGTTTCTGAACGAAAAATGAGCCTGGATTTAGGCCACAGCACCAGCTATATCCGCAGTATCACGTCCGGCAGGGCGCTCCCATCTATGAGCGAATTTCTTTATATCTGTGAATACCTGGGTACAACACCGATGGAATTTTTCAACGAGGAACACGAAACTTCCTTGATTGAGCAGGAAGCCATCGGCTACATTCACACGATGTCGGAGCAGGATATTCGGGCCATGATTGAGTTTATTAAGCAACTGAAAAATGCGGAGAAGTAGCAGGCGGTATCTGGAAAGAGATACCGCCTGTTCTTACTTTCTGCGTTCCTGGTTCCTGCGGTTCATATCCTCCAGAACCTTTTTCTGCGCTTCGGAGAGCGCCCGCGGCGGTGCGATTTTCACCCACTTCTTCGGTATCTCAAAGGTCAGGCCGCCGTGCCGGTTGTCCTCCGTCCGGCTGGCCTGGGCCGGGTGGGATTGACACAGTTCCAGCAATATCCGCTGCAAGGCGGCATTGTGGGTATAGACGCTGGCCGTGGCCTCCGCTTCATTGAATAAAACAATCGTTTCCTGTTCCACTTTTGTCAACGTCATGGCGTTACCTCTCTTTCTCCGGGGCGGGCCGATGGGGGCCGGGCAGGGATTTATTCTCCTGTGCCATTCGCAGCTTTGCCCGCAGAGAGGGCGGCTTCCCCTCATTCCGGTCATTTAGCTGTTCCTGGGCGCGGCCCATCAAATCACGCTTTGCCGATTGATAGTCGTTATAGTAGTGGCCCCAGGTGAAATCCGTGGGGCCGCCGCCGTCCACGCGCCGCCAGGTGACAAAAGGCTGTACGGCCTTTGGATATTCCCCTAAAACAAACTCCACGCCGCCAGCGTCCACGCTTTCCAGAATGGTATAGCCCTGATTGACACGGGCAGGCTTTTCCGGTTCCGGGGCCTTTGCCTGTTCCTGCTCACGTTCCCGCGCCGGGGGCTGCTCCACAAAGGCGATGATCTCCCCGCCATCGTAGCGGATCGGCGCGAACACCCGCCCGGTTTGGAGAAACATTCCGTCCATACCGGCACCGGCCTTATAGTTGCCCTGGCTGTCACGCTCACTTTCCAGCAGTACAAGGCCGTTGTCCAGCACAAAGCCCGGTTCCTGCCGCTGATTCACACCGGGCAGGCCCATTGTAACCGTAAAATCCGTGATGGCTGCAAACTGCTCACGGGCACCGACCTCCGCAAAAGAGGAGGGCTGCAATTCGTCGCCATCGTAAACGGGTACATACAGCTTGGGCTTATCAGCCGCACCGGTCACAGTATGATCGGCGGATTCATATATGCCTGGGGCTTCCTCCATGAAATAGAGGAGCGTTCCATTTTCCAAAATGTACTCCACGCCGGGCACATTTTCGTAGCGCGGCCCCAGGTGTTGTTCAAAGGTGTCAAAGGGCACCACATTCCATTTTTTCTGTTCCTCATTCATTTCTTTTCACCTGCTTTCCTCGGCTCAAATTCCAGCTTGTAGTTCACATATTTCCCGGTATCGTCCAGCACCACCACCGCGTCGTAGGTGGTTCCTTTCTTCTCACTGAACAGGCCACTCATTTTGACACGCCCTTTTTTCAGCAGGGCGGCGGCTATGGATTTTGTCAGTTCTTTATGCTTGTTTGTAAAAAAGCGGTCATTCTTCCACATGGTAAAGCCGCAGGAACGGTCAGAGCATTGGAAACTCAGCTTGCTTTCCACCACGTCCTTTCCGCAGCGGGGGCATTTCCCAATCCTTTCCCGCAGGTCGAACAGGGCCGTATCCGCCTGGATAGCCCGGTAGCCCTCCACCAGATCGGCAATCATGCGTTCAATCCCGGTCAGGAAGTCAGCGGCGGCCTGCTGGCCGTGCTCCACATCTTTTAGGGCGGCTTCCCACTGTGCTGTCAGCTTGGCCGACTTGATACTGTCCGGCAGCACGACAATCAGGTTGTGCCCCTTTTTCGTAGGAAGAAGCTGGCGGCCCTTGCGTTCCAGAAAACCGCCGCGCACCAGCTTTTCCAGCACTCCGGCGCGGGTGGCCGGGGTTCCCAGGCCGGTACGCTCCACACCCTCAATCTCTGCAAATTCCTCCGCGCTGGCATGTTCCATCGCGGACAGCAGCAGATCTTCCGTGAAATGCTTGGGTGGGCTTGTGGCCCCCTCGCGCACCGCAGCTTTACACCCGGAATACGTCTGGCCCTCGGCAAGCGGCGGCAGGGCGCGGGCCTCCGGTTCCTCTTTCTCCGTTTTCTGCTTCAGCGTGGAAAGAAACATCTGCTCTATGGCTTTCCAGCCGGGAACCGTCACCACACGGCCCCTGGCCGAAAAGGACACGCCGCCACATTCCAGTACCGCCGCCGTATCTTCATAAACCTGTTTTTCTCCAACGGCACACAGCAGACGCACCATAACCAAGGTCAGAACATTCCGTTCCCCGGCGGGCAGGGCGGCCAGGGTATCACTTCGTACCTGCATGGTGGGCAGGAGGGCATGATGGTCACTGACCTTGGAACCATCTACTACACGGGCCACATCAGGCGGCCCCACCTCCACAGAAAAGGGCAGGCTTTGAACAGCCACTTCCACCAGCCCCGGCACGGTGGCCGCCGTATCTTCGGTCAGATAATTGGAATCTGTACGGGGATAGGTCAACAGCTTCTTTTCGTACAACGCCTGGGCATAGTCTAAAACCTGCTGGGCCGTGTAGCCCATCAGCCGGTTCCCGTCACGCTGGAGGGAAGTCAGGTCGTACAGCTTGGGCGGCTGGGTGGATTTCTGTTTTTTCTCCACGCTGCGGACAGCAGCCGTTTGCCCTGTGCAGGCCGCTTGCAGCTTATCCGCCGCTTTGCGCTCCTGAAGCCGGTCACTGGCTGCGGGAAAGCCGCAGTCCAGTTCCACTACATAGAATTTTTCTTTTTTGAATCCCTCAATGGCATTTTCCCGTTCCACCACAAGGGCCAGGGTCGGGGTCATCACACGCCCCACGCTCAAAGTGCGGTGATACAGGGTGGAAAACAACCGCGTGCCGGTGATCCCCACCAGCCAGTCAGCCTTGGCGCGGCACAGGGCCGCTTCAAACAGCCGGTCATAGTCTGCACCGGGGCGCAGAGCCAAAAAGCCCGCCCGGATTGCTTCCTCCTCCATCGAAGAAATCCACAGCCGTTCCATCGGTTTTTTACACCCGGCCTGTTGATACACCAGCCGGAAAATGAGTTCCCCCTCACGGCCTGCGTCGGTGGCGCATACCAAACCGTCCACATCGGCCCGGTTCATCAGGTCAGCCAGCACCTGAAACTGCTCCTTTTTCCCAGGGTCCACGGTAAACTGCCACTGTGTCGGCACGATGGGCAGATCTTCATATGTCCAGTTGGAATACTTGGGGTCGTATGCGTCGGCGGGGGCCAGCCCCACCAAATGCCCGACACACCAGCTTACCAGCCAGCCGCCGCCCTCTAAATATCCCTGTTTTTTCTGATTGGCTCCCAGCACAGCCGCCAAACTCTGCGCCACACTAGGCTTTTCCGCAATGACTAATTTCATGCGCGTTTCCTCCTTTCGGCCAGCAGTTCCTTGTAGCAGACACCAATACAGCGCCGCCCCATGCCATAGGCACAGCCATAGCAGGGGTGGTCGGGCGGGAGAGCCGGTGGCTCCGGCTCCCGCCGCCCATCAGGTTTCTGCTTCATCATGCGTTCCAGCCCCGGCCTGTTACTGAACAGGGCCATCGTCCATTTCCTCCGGTTCGTCCTGTTCTTCCTCATAAAGCCGGCGCTGTTCGGCTTCTTCCTCGGCGGTTAATTCGGTGGATTCCAAATCTTCCTCCCGGACGGTATCTTCCTGCGGCCCCTCAAACTCAAATTCATCAAGGTCGGCAGCGTCGTCCAGTTCATGCTTTGGTTTATAAATCTTGAAGTAGTAGCCCAGGCCGCCCACGACCAGCACCGCCACACCAATCAGCACCATCATAAGGGGGCTGGTTCCCTGGGTCTGCGGCTGTTCCGGTTCCTTTGGTTCCTCTGGCACTGGTTCCTCCGGCTGGGGCGTGACCGTAGGCTGCGGTTCCGGCTCCACCGGCTGTGCGGTAGTGGTATCCCCGTCTTTTTCCGCCAGGGCCATCAAATCGGATTCTGTGACAGCATTGAGAAAATACACATTATCCGCGTCGCGCTGTTTATCAATCACCAGATAAAATACGTTTTCGTCTGGGGTCACAATGGTATAAAACTCTTTTTCGTCCTCACTGGTGGCATTATCCAGCACGGTTCCGGTGCCCTTGGGGGTAAACGGGTTCGGGGTGGCCTGTTCCGGCTCTGCGGTTTCTTCCGCCGCCTGTTCAGTCTGCGGTTCGCTACTCTGTGCATAGGCCGGGATAGAAAAAACACTGACGCACAGCACCACGGCCAGCAGTGCGGTCAGGGAGCGCAGCTTATTCTTCATCTTCCAAATCCTCCTTTTCTGCGGATAAAGCAACAGGCGAACCGCCAGCCTTGCCGCTGCGGATCGCCTGAATGAGCGTCGCCAGTTCTTCGGGGGAAACGTCCAGCCCACGAACCATGCCGACGATTTCCGTATTTTCCAGTTCCGTTTTCTGCTGATCCAACTCACGCAGCCGCGCTTGCTGGGCTGTGATTTTAGCCTTGACTTTTTCAATCTCGGCTTCAACTTTCTGAATTTTTCCGTTCATGTAAAACTCCTTTCCGGGCGGTTAAAGCCGCCCAAACGCATAGAAATGTTCCTGCCAGTAGGAGGAATTGATGTTGGCGTATTGGATTGGGTAGAGTAGGAAAGCGCCGCCTTACCACATTTCTATGGCAGGTCTGCGCAGCCCCCTCTCAAAACCGTGCTTGCACCTCTCAATGCACACGGCTCGCCATCTTTGCTCCATTACAAAAATAACTCTTAGCATCCATGATGTATTTTCTGGTGGCAGTCGTAACATACCACCAATGTTTTGCGCCGTTTCGCTATCATCACTTGCTCCCAGGGTTCTTTGCCTTTCAGATTTTTAACCTTGTTCACATGATGAACCTCTAATTTTCCATCTGTTTTTCCGCAGAGTTCACACACTTTGGCCTTTAACCGGTCGTCAAACGTGGTTTTCCCTTTGGAAACAATCGTTACAATTACAGGTTCTATGTCCTCACACTTTTTACCGTCAATCTCATTAAACTTTGTGAGATGGCGGATTTTCTTCCCTGCTTTTGTCTCATAGGGAATCCCCCAACGTTTTTCTCCAATGCGATACTTGTCATATATCTTAGACAGCTTGCACCGGTGTTTGCCGGACAGTGTTTTCAGACAGCTATATTCCATGAGATAGCTAAAATAGTTTAAGCTCCGGTAGTTGCTGGCAAGGTAGTAGTAATTACATATCCCTCGTAATTCAGCGTCAAATACCGTTACAATTTCTAAATCTGTGTGGCGCAATAGAGACAGCCTTCCAATCGGTTCCATTTTCCCATTGTCTGCTCTTTGTTTGATAATGCCTTTTGAGAACAGAAACTTTTCGATTTTGTCATGGAAGGGTATCAATAATTCCACGGTATTGTTCATCGTGCGCTGTTTGCATTTCTTCCACGGTTTCACTTGCTGGTCACGGCGTACCCGCACATCATAGCCCAGGAATCTTGCAGGAGTGTTGCTATGGGTTATCAGCGTTTTTTCCTGACTTAACTCCATTTTCAGGGTATTCTGGATAAACTCCGCGAGCTTCGCTTTTATCCACTCACAATCCTGCTTATTTCCATTTACAGCAATCAAAAAATCATCAGCATAACGGACGTACTTAATCTTCTTGTCATCACATAACTTCGCCGGGGTCTTATACAACTCACCGGACAGCTTCTTGTATTCCGCAATTAGCAAGTCGCGTTCTGAACCGGATTCACGCCGGTCTATTTTCTTTTTAAGATTTACCCGTTGTCTTTCTATCGCCTGATATGCCGGGGTGGTTCTGTACGGGGTCTTGACATCAAATTCCTTTTTCAGTTCCTCAATGTAGTTGTCTAATTCATTCAGATAGATGTTCGCAAGTACGGGCGAAATAATTCCGCCCTGTGGACAACCGCTATAAGTACCGTAGTATTTCCAGTCCTCCATGTAACCTGATTTCAGGAATAACTGTATCAGTTTAAGGAATTTAGCGTCTTTGATTTTCTTCCCGATTACAGTAGTTAGCACCGTATGGTCGATGTTATCAAAACAGCCTTTAATATCGCCCTCCACAAACCAGCACGCTCCAACAAACTCATGCTTGATTTGTGCTAAAGCCGTATGACAGCTTCTTCCGGGGCGAAACCCGTGTGAGTAGCGTGAGAATACCGGCTCATATACCGCTTCTAAAATCATTCGCATGACTTCCTGAACCAACTTATCAGTAAAAGTTGGCAGACCTAACGGGCGCATCTTTCCATTGGATTTTTGGATATAGGTGCGCCGTACTGGTTTTGGACGGTAGGTTTCCGTTCTCAACGCTTCAATAATTCGTTCCACATACGCCTCGCTGAATCCGTCCGCCGTATCTTCGTCCACGCCTTTTGTACCTGCGCCGTCATTAGCATACAGATGTTGATAGGCGATATAGTAAATATCCGGGCGGAGCAGATAACGAAAAAGCCTTGTGAATATTTCATCATGGTGTTTCCTTGAGTTTTCTTGTAACTTGGTTAAAATCTCCATTGTTGGTTTCAATGAGGTTTTCCTCCCTAATCAATTTTTGATTTTAATTCGCGTAGACTGCTTCCCTTCGCCATGTGAGCGGCTTTCCCGCATCCGTTTTTACGGCTTTCCCTGTCGGTTCAGGGTTCTCAGACTACTATGGAAGCTCCGTTGCCATGCCAGATTTTCAGTGTCTTACACATAGCCCTTGCGGGCGCTCTGGTTTAGGCAATCTCCAGTTAACAGAAGTAGTAGGTAAGTGTGAATTGTCGGATATGCTTTCGTTCCGTTGACACCGGTTCTCCGGCGCGCCGTGCATTCCTTTGATAACCTACCGGAAGGCGACCCTTTCCGGCATTCTGATAACAGGTCAAAAGGCTCTCCTTTCTGACCTTGTTTGCACCATAGGTTTCAGGCAAATTTCCTATGCCCACACTGAATAGGGGCTGGGAACTCACAAGATTCAAACCCAGAATTATCCTCATATTCACTTATCCTGGCGGTTCAGTCGCACCCGATTGCCTTTAGGTGACTTACCGCTTTCCTGACGTGCTATGTTCCCGTGTCAGCTTTCGCCTTTCGGTTAGTCCAGGTGGATTCCCGTGTTATCTTACGGGGTAGTACCTTCAATCTATCCCCCTTTCGTCTACTTCTACTTCCGTCCTATCTGGACGCACGGAACCACAGTGAATCATCATTCCGTCGCCCACATAAATACCGACGTGCGACACCGGCCCGTCGCTGTTATAGGTTTTCGTGAAGAAAATCAGGTCGCCGGGCTTTGCTTCCGAACGTGATACAATCGCGCACTGGTTGTAAATGCCGGTGGCCGTAGTCCGGGGCAGGTTGTGAACACCGGAATGGGTGTAAACATAGCAGACAAAACCGCTGCAATCAAAAGAGGTTGACGGGGAGGAGCCGCCCCAGACATACGGATACCCCAGGTATTTTTCCGCTTCGGTTATCAGCGCGGCAAAGGACGGGTCGGACAGGGCTTCCCCCGGCACCTGATAATGCTCACCCTCGGAGGGATTGGCATAAATGTCATCTCCGAACAGGTAGGGCTTATTGCCTTTGAGTTGGAGCAGGGCCGCATATCGCTGTTTTTCGTCCTCTGTCAGCCGTTCTGAAAGGATCGTGCCCAGGGAACGATTGCGCAGGGTCACATGGAGAATGTAATATTCGTAGGCTTCTTCCTCCTCATGTTCGTCGCCATCTTCATCTGTCCAGGTCACGGTGCGGTAGCGTATCTGCACCTCCTCACGGGTAGTCAGGATATATTGCTGGTCGAACAGGGCCTGTAACTCCGTCTGAACCTGGGCCGGGGTGAACGCATTGAATTTTGCGGTCAGATACGAAATCAATTCATTGGGATCATGGCCGATGGTGTCTACGTCATACTGATACTCGTCATAGCCGGGAAATTCGCTTTCAATGTTCGCCATACGGCGCTCCAACTGCTTCTCCAGGTCGGTATAGCCATTGTTCACCTGCAAGATGTCAGGATCTTCGGAAGTATATGAAGTGCCTAACACGGCCCCCATCGCTCCCTCCATTGTCACGGAACAGGAGGACAGGGAAGAAAACACCATGATAAGCAGCAGCGCGATACCGCCCACAAGCAGCAGCACCCCTTTGTTGCTTTTAATGACCGTGACAGCGGCATGGCCGATGTTCCCCACGGCTTCCTTGGCCTTTTTCACCGCAGCCGCGCCGCGTCTGCCGTTTTTATGGGCTTCCCGGTAGGCTTTGGCATATTCCCGCTTTACCCGCCGCTTTTGGTACATCGCGGACAGGGAGTGCTTTTGCAGTTCCGGGTTATCCCGCACAGCCGCCCGGTAATTGGCGTTTACGGTGGCTTTGGCACTCTTGACCTCCAGCTTATCCACCTTGCGGTAGGGAGTGTCTTTCGCATAACGGTAGCCGCTTTTGACCGCACCGGCCGCCATATTTTCCGCTGCAAACTCTGTTTTGTGGGCGGCTTCGGTTCCCACATTTTCATGCTCTACCTGCCGGATTTTGTTATGTACCGCCAGATCAGCGGTGCGGCCAGCTTTGAGCGCGCCTTTGGCCGCCGGATTTTTCTTCCCCCGTGGCCGTACCTCCTCCTCAAAATGCAGAGTAGGGCGGACTTTACCAGTCGCGGAATCAAATTCCCGCTTTATCCGTGGGCGGTACTGCTTGGGTACTTCTGCCTTGGCTTTCTCTAATTTCTGGCCTAGGACTTCCGCCTTTTTCTCTGCATGGGCGGCCCGTTCCTCTGCGGAAAAGCGCAGCCGCTTACTTCTGGCCGCGTCGTCCGCGTCATAGATATTACGCTTTCGTTTCATAGGATTTCTTGACCATACTAAGGCTTACTCCTTTCACAGATTTTGGTATCACAAACTCACTTCATGCTTTTTGGACGGGGTCGGCGGCTTCCTTGCCAATCAGAGCACGCCCTAAATTTTTACCGTGCTCATTGAGCGCGTGAAGTTCACTCCCCACAGCGTTGATACGATCTATACTTTTCTGCGTATCGGAGATAGAGGCGTTCAGATTATCCCTCATATCGTTCAGGGCTGCCTTTATCCCCATAAAGTCGGCTGCTTTGTTCAGGGCAGAAATGCCATGCTGCTTCACCGCCGCCAGGGTATGCTTCACCATATCAGACAGACTTGTTCTGATATGGCCTAACTGGTCTTTTGCCTGCTCTACCTTTTGCTGTGCCGATGATACGCTTTTTGTCACCGTGGCTTTGATTCCTTTATCCTGTATGCCCTCAAGCTGCTCCCGGACTGCTTTCAGTTCGGACAAAACAGCCGTGTACTGTTTTTCCATCTGATTCAGTTGCGTAACCAGGGAAGAAAATTCAGAGGCTTCCTGTTGCTGGCCGTTTTGAGATAACAGCTTGAAAAATTCTTTAAGATGTTCCTGTTCTCCGATGGGAACCTGTAAAGTTTCGTTCACAAATAATCTCCTTCCTGCCCTGTGTATCAGCAGCCCTTTATGCCGCCAGATCGGAGGGCTTGGTAGTCATGACGCGGTATAGCTGTGTATCACGCGGGAATTTATCTACAAAGGGAATGATCTTATCCCCGAAGAATAGCAGGCCCTCACCCTCACCACTGTTGGTTACATGGGTCAGTTCCTGGGGGGAAATCCCTAACCGCTGGGCCAAAATGCCCCGGTCACTGGCACCCTGGTTGAGCATGAGAATGAAATCGCTGTTTTCCAGGATATTTTCAATTTCCGGGCTGGCTAAAAGGTCTTTGACATTCTGGGTCAGCGATGTGGGAATACCGTTCCATTTCCTGAATCGCTTATAAATCTCGGCTGTATAGGCCGCTGTCTGCGGCTCTTTCAGGAGCATGTGAAATTCGTCCAGGAAAATACGGGTGGTGACACCGGCGTAACGGTTAATTGTGGTGCGCTGCCAGATGTGCTTCTGCACGTTTGCCATGACCAGCTTTTTTAAGCCCTGGCCCATCTTGCTGGTGTTGTAGCAGACAAGCCGGTTATTTAAGTCCACGTTGGTTCTATGGTTCAGATATGACAGACTGCCGGTGACGTAAATTTCCATCGCCGTAGCCAGATCGTCCGCCGTGTGGTTATCCTGCGCCCGCAGGCATTGATACAGGTCGCCTAAAATCGGCATATTCTCCGGGGTGGGGTGTTTCAGGTAATCCCGATACACCAGACTGATACAGCGGTCAATCAACGACTTTTCAATCGGCATAAGCGGGTTTCCGTAGGAAGCCATCATCAACTCACATTGAGAAAGCAGGAAATCGGCCTGCATGAGCATAGGCGATTCCCCTACATCGGTGGATAAATCTAAATCCATCGGATTCAGATAGCTTTGACTGTCCGGTGCCAGGTAGAGCACCTGGCCCTGAAGCTGCTCCACCAGGGCGGTATATTCGTTTTCTACGTCCAGAATCAGAATGTGGTCGGGCGTGGCAAAAAAGGAGTTTGCGATTTCCTTTTTTGCGAAAAAGGACTTGCCACTACCCGGAGTACCAAGCACTATCCCGTTGGGGCATTTCAGCGTTTTCCGGTCAGCCAGAATCAGGTGTTTCGTCTGCGCGTTCACGCCATAGTACAATCCGCCCGGCTGGAATACCTCACAGGAACGGAACGGCAGGAAGATTGCCGTTCCGCTTGTGGTAAGCCCACGTTGAATTTCCACCTGATTGACACCCAGGGGGAGCGCGGACAAATAGCCCTGTTCCTGCTGATAGTCCAGCCGGATCAGGTCACAGTTGTTGGCGTTGGCGATACCATTCACCGAATAGATGATGTTTTCCAGCTTCTGTTTCGTGGGGGCGGTATGCACCAAAAGGATTGTGACCATGAACATCTTTTCATCATGGTTCTGCAAATCCTCCAGCAGCTTTTCCGCTTCCTTGCCGAACGTCACCAGATCGGGCGGCAGAATATCCATATCGAAACCGGAGCGCACCGCCCGCTTTTGTTCGTCAATCTTTGCCTTGTCCAAATCGCTCAGTTTCCGCTTGACCGCTTTCAGCGCGGCCCCCTGGTCGAGTGCTTTGGCGTGAATACTGACAATCTGGCTGCTTTCGATATTCAGCAGCGCATTGAGCAGGGTATCGTAAATCTTGGTGGCCCGGATCTGCAAAAAGGAAACCGCGCCGACTGACGGGCCGACGCGGAAGTACCGCCCCTCCTTAAACTGAAAGGAGCTGGGCGCGATATAGTCCTTGCTGGACAGGCCGGTGCCCGCCAGGGAATCCCAATTAAAACGGAATTTTTGCGGTTCATCCAAATGCAGGCACTGGTGGAGCAGCAAAAGCCGTTCATAACCGTCCATGCCGTGAGCCTCGGTTCCAATCCCTTTGAACCGGACAAGTACGTCCGCTTCAATCTGTTCCAGCCGGGAAGCCGCCTGACGAACATCGTCTGCTTCCACGGTAAAGGTCAGGCACAAACGGCGTTCTGTTTTACACAGGCCCGCCTTGGAGAGCAACATATCGCTGTATTCCTTGCGAATCGGGTCAAATCCGTCGCCGGTGGGCGGTATCCGCAGGATTTTCCGGTACTCCGCCATATCGGGATAGTAGCAGACTACGGACAATTCAAAGGCCACGGATGGGCCGAAGTAGTTGACCAGCCTGCAATACAGTTCAAAAATCACAGCCTTGTCATCGTCAGAAGCCTCGGCATAGCTGCAATCTTCAAAGGCCACGCTTTTACTGTAAAGGCGGTTCCCCAGGCTGCACACCCCGTTTTGATACATTTCCTCATAGGGAATGGTCTGCTGGGCACTGGTGGCGATTTTACCGTCGCGCTTTGCCCTTTTTATGGCCTTTGCCAGTTGTTTTTTCTGCGCCGGTGTCAGGGGCGTGTCGGGCCGGATCACCAGTTCGTCGTTCCACCCGACCATCTTTTTTGGCTCCCTCCTGGGAAGTTTCAGTATTTGAAGCAAGCCGCTTCACCTCCTCGTCAAAATAGGCTTGCCGTTCCAATGCGGCAAATCGGTTCTGTGTCCGGTAGGGGCGCTCATGGCGCGTCAGGAACCGGACACGGATATAGTTTTTCAGTTGCTTTTCCGGGAGCTGGCCGTTCTTCTCATAGAGTGCAAAGAAGAAAAACGGCAGCGCCGTGACAATCAGCAGAATCAGGGCAATATCGTTGCCCAGGCTGTCACGGGTCAGAAAATAGGTGGGCGCAGCCACCAGCGCGGCCAGCACAAAAAAGATAAGCTGGCGGCGGGTCAGGCCGAACACGACCTTGCTTTTGACCTCGGTTAAGTCCTTCGTGATATTTACATGGGCCAATCCATTCACCTCCCGTTAAACTTTCATAGTGGCGGCCCGTTTTAATGGGCGTTCAGAATACTCTTTGCCACGCCGCCCGACTTGAACAGGCTGAAACACAGCAGCGCGGTGTAAGCGACACACGACCAGATGGCCCCGTGCAGGTCGCCGCCGGATAGTGACAGCGTGTTGACCAGGACTGCGTAAATTCCGGTAATCACCATGATTAAGAAGCCTTGCAGCCCCAGGGCTGCAAGCCCCCGGACGTAGTTGGTGCCGATATTGCCCCATTCATGGTTGGCAAAGGTAGCAAAGGGCAGCGGCCCCACGCTGGCGTAAATATAAATTTCAATCATTCTTCCGAACAAGATGATGGTGATACAGGCCCCCATGACCGTCATGGCGAAGCTGACCACCCACGTTTCCAACATCAGGGCAAACAGTTCTCCCAGCCCTTTTGCTTCTAATTCCGTGGTGATGGACGCTAAGGCCGATGATATGTCAATGCTGGCGTTCGCGTCGATCACTCCGGCGCTTTGCTGCACCATCGTCTGTGCCACCTCGAAGATGGCAACGATAAAGTCAAAGGTATGGCTGACGACATACGCCGCGATTCCTGCCTTGATAATCCACTTAAAGAAGATGAATGTATCAAAATCGTGCATGTTGTTCTTCTCCACAATCATGTGAATTAACTCATAGGACAGGATCGCGGCAATAACAAGGCCCGCGATGGGAACAATCACAGACTGTGACAGACTGTTAATCATGGAGAAGACGCCGGAGTTCCATTGCTCCGGCGTCTTGCCCACTTCCCCCGCGATGGTGGCGACCTTGGTATTTACATCGGCAAACATATTTGACAGGTTTCCCGTGATTGCTTCAATCAGGAAACTTTTGATCCATTCATTGATTGCGTCGATGATAAAATCCATAGGCCATTACCCGCGTCTTAGCTGAATAAGCTGGACAGCAGGGGAACGACTTTCAGGCCCAGGAGAATGACACCTCCGCCAGCCATAAGCTGCTTGACACCCTGGCTTTTGCTGGCCGGGTTATCTCCGCCGTAGCCCTCCATCAAGTTGATGATTCCCCACACACCGACACCGGCACCGATAGCAACAACAACCGTAGAAAGAGAAGATACCGCACTGTTAAAGAAATCCATAAATTTACCTCCTTGAATTTGAAAAATAATTGTTGATAGGTTGAAAAACAAAAAAATAAGCCCCACCGTTTGACAGGGAATTGCAACTCAAACGGCGGGGCTTTAAGCCGCTTCTTCAAAATCGGCTTCTCCGAGATCGTAGACCTCAAATTGATCTTCCGGCTTTACTTTCAGCCGGTGAGCCAGGTACGCTTTTACATCAAGCGCATACTTGGGATTCGCGTCTGCGGTGTACTTATACATGGGGTGGCGGGTCAAATCAAATTTACGGGAATAGAACGGCCTGACCCCCTGAACCTGTAAAATGCAGCGGCTTGACGGCATGACCGCCAATTCGTCCACGCTTTTCAGTTCTTTCCCCAGCTTTTGATAGTTCAGGCCATAGCTGCGGGAGGTTCCCCGCGTATCGCTGGTATTGTAGGTATCAATCGTTTCCTTTCCCAGCATAGTGGATACCATCTTCAAACTGCTTTCTTCTTTGCCGCCCAAAAACAGCAGCGACGAACAGCAGCCCGCAATGGTTTCCGCATTGTCCTTATACATTCCTTTTAACTGGCTGTATGTCTGGAGGACGATATGGGCCGATATGTTCCTTGACCTGATAACGCTGACCAAATGCTCCCAGTTCGGAATTTTTTGGTTTGCAAATTCATCAAAAAGACAAGTCACATGAACCGGCAGCCGCCCATGATAGACGGTCAGCGCCCGATTGCAGAGCACGTTAAACATCTGGGAGTACATCATAGCCGAGATAAAATTGAATGTCGGATCGCTGTCGGACACCACCGCAAAGAGTGCGATTTTTTCATCTCCCAGCTTTTCCAGTTCCAATTCATCGTACTCCATCATTTCACGGACTGCCTGAATGTCAAATGGCGCGAGCCTTGCGCCGCAGCTAATTAAAATGCTTTTTAGTGTTTTTCCAGCGGCCATCTTAAATTTCAGATATTGGCGGACAGCGAAGTGGTCAGGATTCTTTTGCTGTAACTGCTCAAACAACAGGTCAACAGCCGATTTGAAGTTTTCGTCGTCCTCCCGGCACTCACAGGCATTGAGCATATCCAGCAGCGTAGTCATGTTCTTTTCCTCAGCGGGCGCTTCATAGTAGATGTAGGCGATTAGTGCCTGATACAGCAGGGCTTCCGCCTTGCTCCAGAAGTCATCGCCGCCCTTGCTGTCCTTGCCCTGGGTGTTCTCCATGATGACTGTTACCAGGGAAAGAATGTCGGTTTCACTGTGCAGGTAATGGAACGGATTGTAGTGCATGGACGCGCTGAAATCTATGGTGTTTAGGATTTTCAGCTTATAATGCCCTTGCTGCAACAGCACCCGGCCCACCTCCTCCACAACGGTTCCTTTTGGATCGGAGCACACATATGAGCCATTCATCTGGAGTAGGTTCGGTTTGATATGGTAGCGTGTCTTGCCGCTTCCGCTACCACCAATCACAAGAACATTCAGATTGACATTCCTTTTTTCAGGGTCGGCAATCTTGCCCAGGGTCAGACGTTCCGTATCGGTCAACAGGATATTTTGTGAAAAATCGGGGTTGATGAACGGCTCTATATCTTTTTGGGTGCCCCATCGGGCGGTGCCGTATTCTTCCCCGTGTCGGTACTTCTTGGCGTTCTTTGCCTTGAAATAGAGAATGGCCCTTACCAGCGCAGCCGCCGCAGCACCCACGAAAAGATCAAACGGGTGCAGGCTGGGGAACGGATTTTGAAAGACCGTACCCAGCGTGGTAAATGTGCCCAGCACCTTATCCAGAATATCCGCGCCGGTTGTCAGCCGGTAGGCTTCTCCCAGCTTGGTACACAGCAGCCCAATGATAACATAGGGCAGACTGGCTTTGAGCACTTGGGCCGCGTTGATTTTCGGCAGCTTCTTCATCGCTCCACCTCCTGATGTTTATTCCGGGAGAGGGATTGGGCCATATTTTTGACCACTTCCTGAAGCTGCGCAATCCGTCCGCGAACAGAGGGCTTTTCCTGGGCCTTGCGCTTAACCACTTTGCCGGAATATTCCGCAAAGGCGGCAGTCAGCGCGTCCGCGTCACGGCTTTTGAAAAATACCAGATAGCGCGGCGGCTGTGAGGTGGTATCCTTTTTCAGTGCAAAGTCAACACCATATTTCCGGGCAACCTGTTCAAAGGACTTGATATTACCGTCCGTCACCTCGATATTGGAAACGCCTGCGCCCTGCCGGACAAGGTGCTTTACACTTTGCTTTCCCTTATAGACTTTGGGATTCTTCTGGCTTTTCTCCATTTCCGCCAGGCACTTGCGAATGGCCGCTTTCAGTAAATTGGCGGACAGTTTGCCCGCTTTAATGCTGATAGCCACGGCCTTTTTTTCCATTTCTTCCTGCATGGGCTATTCCTCCTTTCCGGCAGGGTGAAAGTGGAAAAGAGAGAATCTAAGGCGGAACCACCAGCCTGTGCAGCAGAAACCGCAGCAGCCGGTGGCGCAGGTCAGCAGGCTTCTTCATGGCCCTGGCTCCTGATTTTCAGGATACCGTCCAATGTGGTGGCCGTAATGCCTAATCGCTGGGCAACGGCAATATCGTTTTTTACGGTTTCGTCTACCTCGTCGCCGCAGACGATGAGAACGTGACTGCGGCGGAGCAGATCGCGGGCCATATCAATCCCGTCCTTGTGTTCGGCGGGAATCGTGTCATTCAGAAAATGCGGCAGATACAGAATCGGGCAGATTGGCGTGAAGCCAGCCTGATAGACCTTGCGGCAATAGACAACGGCCTGATCGGTGTCCGTAAACTCCTGGCCGGTCCATGCAGCGGTAATGTAAGCAAAAGGTTTTTTCACGGGGTCGCTCCTTTCTCCAGCGTTGTGCCGGGTGGCAAATGAACGGCACCGTGTCAAGAATAAAATGAACGCGCACCGTGCGCGTTCTTGACACAGTGCCGTTCATTTGCAGTTGGGTAATCAAGGGCAAACCGGATAAGACCGGCTTGCCGCCCTTATTTGATTATGAAAAAAGCAGTTACCCGCTTCCGTACAGGTCGTGGTTGACCAGTGCGGTGTAGTAGCTGCTGATTGTGGTAGGCGCATTATAGAGCGCCGTCAGGAGATAGGCCCGGATATTCCGAACCTTTGTTGTATTTTGGTGCAGGCTGTCCAACACATACTCTATGTGGCTGGAATCCAGCTTTAAGAACCTGCTTTTGACCACCTCGTTGGGATAGTCCTGGCCGCCAATGCGGATCTGCTTTCTGGTGGAGCATACCGTGTCTACCAGAATTTCAAGCATTTCATCCAACATATCCCGGTCATAGCCCACACGCTCACAAAGATGGTCGTACTCAATGTTCTCTTTCAAAATCTCCCGATAAATCCGTATCGTATCAATTCTATCAGCCGCCGCAGGTGGTTTATCTTCCGTTGGCCTTGCTGCCGGATAGATAGATGGATCGGTATCATTCGATTCAGTATAATTCTTATCAGTATTGATTGTCTCCGATTTTAGGAAGTCAAGACTTCCCGTTGCCGGAAGTGCAGACTTCCGCTTTTCGGAAGTCTTGACTTCCTCCCTCCGAATGAAGTTTTTGACATAGATTTTGGTGGGGCGGCCCTGGCCCTGCTTCTTACGCTCAATCAGCCCCACCTTGTCCAGTTCGGTAAAAAGGGCTACCGCTTTGTTGTGGCCACAGCCCATCGCGCCCATCGCTTCCTCCAGGGTGAAGTAGATGAACACCCGGTTTTGTTCGTCCAGCCAGCCGTTACGTATGGAAAGCCCCATACGGTCCAACATCAAGCCATATAGAATTTTCGCGTCGCCAGTTGTCTGTTTGAAACCGGGGTCGGTGAACAACACCTTGGGAATCCGGTAAAAGGTATATTGCTCTGCCTCGGTGCCATAGAAGTATTCCAATGCGCCCGGCTCGGCCATGTTTTCGCCCCCTTTCCTGGGAACGGCTGCCCGAAAAAGGGCGCGAAAAAGGGACACCGTAAAAACAGTGTCCCTTTTCGTGCATGTTGCCTTAAACCCTTGCCCGTTTAGCCGTCTGCCGTATTATTTTTTAGTTTCCTTAATCGGCACCAGCTAAGACAGAATATGGGTTTTTATTTTGTTATTTCCTAATTTATTGATATTTTTGATTTTTACAGTTTTTCCTGTAGTGGCTACATTTGGAATAAGTTTTACATCATGGGATTTGCTGGGGAGCATGGAATGGGTAGGACTTGAAAATTATTTAACTCTTTTCAGAGACAAGACTTTTTTGAAGGTAACGGGTAATACTTTTTATTTCACTGTGGTTTCAGTACCTTTGTGTCTTATAATCTCTTTTTTCATGGCGGTTTTATTAGATAGTAAGATAAAACTGCTGAAGCTTTGGAGGGCTATTTATTTTTTACCGGTTATTTCATCAATGGTAGTAGTGGCCATTGTCTGGAACTGGCTTTATAACCCTCAATTTGGTTTGGTTAATTATTTCCTGGGATTGATTGGAATTGAAGGGCCGGCATGGCTTAGTGATACAACATGGGCTATGCCAGCAGTCATTATAACAAACATATGGAAGAATATGGGGTATAATATGATGTTATTTTTGGCTGGACTTCAATCCATTTCAAGCAGTTATTATGAAGCGGCTGAACTGGATGGGGCGAATTTTTGGCAGAAAATCAGATATATAACATTTCCGATGATTTCATTCACTACTTTATTTGTTATCATAACATCGGTTATAGGTTCTTTCCAGGTATTTGATCTGGTGATGATGATGACGGATGGAGGGCCTGCTAGAAGTACGTCTGTTATGGTTCATTATCTGTACCAAAATGCATTTTCTTATTTTAAAATGGGATATGCCTGTTCTCAGGCGGTTGTTCTTACTTTGATAGTTCTTATTCTTACACTGCTCCAGTTTAAATTTGTAAAGGTAAATGATATTAGTGAATAAGTCAAAGGAGTAGATATGGCATCAAAAAAGAAAAAAAGAATAATTAATTCATTTAAGTATCTCTTTTTAATAATGGGTTCGTTTGTAATGATTGTTCCTTTCATATGGATGATATCTACATCATTTAAAGGAACATCGGAGATATTTACCTTTCCTCCGATATGGATACCAAAGGAGCCTACATTACGTGGTTATGTGAGACTTCTGACAAATAACAGGATGCCATTTCTGGCATTTTTTAAAAACAGTTTTATTATTACTTTAATAGTTGTTATTACACAGGTATTTACCAGTGCATGCGCGGGATATGCCTTTGCAAAACTAAAATTTAAAGGACGTAAAATTATTTTTATTGGGTACCTTGCCACAATGATGATTCCCGTTCATGCAACCCTGGTTCCCACATTTATGGTTATGAAACAATTGGGGCTGATCGATACACATGCAGCATTGATTTTACCTAATATTGTATCTGCATTTGGGACATTTCTCTTAAAGCAGTTTTTTGAAACGGTTCCTCAATCTTTAGTTGAAGCAGCGAAAATGGACGGTGCGACTCCGGGCAGAGTATTTATTTCAATTGCGCTTCCGCTTTCGAAACCTTCATTGGCCACACTGGCAATTTTTGTAATGTTGTCAACATGGAATGATTATATTCGTCCATTAATCTTTTTAAATACATTAAATAAGTATACGTTGCCTTTGGGACTTGCTCTATTGAATGGAACTTTTACAACGGATTGGGCTGTTCTTATGGCAGGAACTACGTTAGCTGTTGTACCAGTATTAATAGCTTATATTCTTGCACAGGATTATTTTGTAAAAGGAGTTATGCTGTCTGGAATAAAATAAATAAAGATAGCAAGAGGATTGAATTATTGGGCAAGGAGGTTAAAAATGGAGAAAATGCGCGAGGTCGTTATTATTTATCATAATCATCTGGATCCGGAATGGGCAAGATGTTATGCAAAACCACTATATAAAAATGCAGTTATGCTTAGAAGCTATGCGGATGTGTGGGAATATATTATTAATACCTGGCTGAGTATGGCAGAAGATGGATATCAATACAGCGAAGGCCAGTATATTGTCTGGAGGACTTATCTGGAAAGATATCCTGAAAGAAAAGAATACATTAAAAAATTAATAAGGGAGAAGAAACTGGAAATTCTGCTCCAGGGTGAACTTACACCAGAAACAAACTATGTACCGGCAGAGGGCTTAAGCAGAAATTATCTTCTGGCAAAAGAGTTTTATGACGAATTTTGCGGAGACGATTATGAAGGGACAAAAATAGCCTGGATTTGGGATGCTTTCGGGAATAGTGCCAATATGCCGCAGGTTTTAAAATTAGCTGGAGCAGAAATGGTGGGAGGTACTAAATACAGAGTATGTAAAGATGATTTTTGGGTAGGAATAGATGGGACAAGAATTCCTTGCGTTGATAAAAGACTGCAAACCGACTCCTGGGAAAAGGGAGGTTCAACTTACTATGGTTTGAGCCGGCACGCTCATTGTAAGAAATGTAGTGGGTATGGATGCACAGAGTGTCATGGTACAGGAATGGTTGCGGAGCATAATTTTACAGAAAAGGAAACGCTGCTCTTTCTAGAAGAAGCTGCAAAAGAAGGAAAAGGAAAAAAGTTTGTATTAATTGGCGGTGAGGAAGTTCTTCCTAACCAATGCATTTTAAAGGCACTTGAACAGTTGAATAAAAAATATACTGGGCTGATAAAATTCCGGTTTGGAGATATATCTGAATACTGGAATGATAATAAAAATTATTACGAACAGATTGAAAGTGAATATCAAAAACCTACGGAAGATTTGAATCCAGTTCATCAAGGTTGTTATGTTACAAGAATTGAGAATAAACAAAGAGTAAGAAAAGTAACCTATAAGCTTTTGCAAGCGGAAGCTAAAGTTGCAAAAGCAGCTTGGACAGATAAGAAATATCATAAAAACGATCCTGAATTCACTCAGGCATGGCAGGATTTGATGCTTAATATGCACCACGATTCCATCAGTGGTGCTCATATCGACAGCGGACAAGATGAGTTAATGGATTACTTAGACGAGGCGGAATCGATTGCTGATAAATATGTCTTGAGAAAAAATAAGGTAAATATCAATCGGGTACTGGGAAAAGAAAGAGGAACTTCAGGTATACATAAAAAATGTCTGGGGAAAATGGAAATTTTTTATGACCGAAAAGGAATTACATCTGTATTGAAAAATGGAAAGGATTTATTTGGTGATTTTCAATACAAAAATATGACTTACACCAAAAATTGCAGCGGCCCAATTCATATTGGGGAATTACTTCTTCAGTGTGAGTGGGGGGACAATCATAATGCATATTTTCTTGGCGATTATGTAACTCTTGGTGACTATAATTATGCAGTATATGAAGAGGAATTTAGTATCTTATGGCGGGGCCGTCATGAGGCAGCTGATCCTGGAGTAAAATGCCTGGACTGGGAAATGAAGGTGGAGGCTTCTGATGATGGAGAAAGACTTGATTTCTACTTGAATGTTAATTGGGACACTTCAAATAAAAGATTGCGTGTTGCTATACCAGTTGCAGATGATTCAATTGAATCTGATTGGGAGGTTCCTTATGGATTTATTCAAAGAAGCTTTAATCCCGATGATATGGTTCCTTTTTCAGATGATTTTCAGACTTTGGCTACTCGTTCTATTGGTGAATTCCCGGCGCTGCATTGGGTTAGGCATAAGATTAGCGAATCGGAGGGTATAGTTATACTGAATAAAGGAATTCCATCAGTTAAATGGATACCGGGGTGCTTTGAAATGTCTTTATTAAGATCTCCCACAATGACTGGAGATACTGTATTGCCAAGCGTTGATGAAATATGGGATGTGGATGGTGTTAGAGATGCAGGAAAACATAAATTTGAATTTTCCATATGGCCCTATACTGAAAAGATAAGCTGTTCAGAAATAACAAAAGAGGGATACAAATACAATGAAGCGATGCTGAAACTTCCTTTTTCCGTGGAGGGAGACATTGTAGTGACAGCTTTCAAACTTGCTGAAGATGGCAAAGGCTGTATTCTTAGAATTAATGAAGCAAACGGAACTTCTTCAAAAGTAAAGATTATTTTTTCTGAAGAAAGGTATATTCAGGAAGTCGATTTGATGGAGCGGGGATGCGGTGAAATCTGTTTTGGAGTAACCTATGAAAAAATACTTCATAAGCATCAAATTGCGACATTTTATATTAGGTAAACATAAGAAAAGATAATATTATCTATGTCGTACTTATAACGGCAGAATGGAGAATGGTATGAAAAGATCTGAGGTTAATCGTATCGTCGAGGATGCGATAAGTTTTGTTGATAAAAGAGGATTGAAATTTCCTTCATTTGCCACTTGGAATTTAGAAAAGTGGAGAAATTTCAGCGAAAGCCAAAAAGAAATTATAGATAATATGCTTGGGTGGGATATTACCGATTTTGGCAGTGGTGATTTTGCAAAGACTGGGCTACTTATTTTTACTTTCCGAAATGGAAATTTTTATAAGAAGGAGGAATATCCGAAACCATATGCTGAAAAACTTTTGCTGGTTGGGGATGGGCAGGAACTGCCATTTCACTTTCACTGGAAAAAAATAGAAGATATAATAAACAGAGGAGGGGGTAATCTTTTGATACAACTTTATAATTCAGATGAACATGAAAAGTTTGCCGATACACCTGTTGAAGTGAGTATGGATGGAGAGAAGAAGGTGATAGAAGCAGGTGGAACTGTAAAGTTAGAACCTGGTCAAAGCATAACTTTAATGCCTGGACAATATCACCGTTGGATTGGAGAAAAAGGAACCGGACAGATCATGCTTTTTGAAGTCTCTTCCACGAATGATGATACGATTGATAATCGGTTTTATAGTGCCAATGAAAGATTGCCTGTTATTATAGAAGATGAGGAACCAAGATATCTTTTATTTAAAGATTACGAAAAGTATGTACAATACTAATAATATACGTTAAAACATTAATTGCTAAAGGGCAAGGCCAGTTTTCTGGGCTTTGTCCTTAATTGTATTATTATAAATTGAATCTTTTTTGAGAAAAAGTATTATTGTTTCGGCATTGTGTATTCTGAATTTACTTATAAATTGAATATTCAGCTTTTATCCACAGCACATCCCCCCGCATCCCCGCATCAATCTCCCCTCCAAGCTTCTCTGTCAGCACCTTAACAACAGCAAGCCCCAGCCCCGTACTTTCCCCATGCCGGGATGGATCTCCCGTATAAAACCGGTCAAATATCCGCGCAGTATCGATTTTTGTACCGGCAGGCACCGTATTTTCCATGCAAAAAACAACCTTTCCGTTTCCCTCCTCAGAAAGGCTGATCATAATATCCCCCGCACAATAACGCACAGCATTGGACAGCAGATTCTGAAGGATACGTTCCATCATAATCCGATCGGTATCAAGAAAGACCGAACAGCCAGGCAGCCGGATATCCGGAAGGATATTTCTGCTTTCCAGCAGCGGTGCATTTTCCGTCAGAAAATCCAATATCAGATTGGAAAAATTGATCCTTTCCTTTACCGGCGCCGCCTGTTCCGAATCGATAAGAGACAAATCATAAAAAGTCTCCATTAATTCCTTCATTCTTTCCGCTTTGCGGAGAGCCGTCTCCACCCGCCGGTTTTGCTCCTGTGTCAAGTCCGATTTCCGGACCAGCTGAAGATGCCCCATGAGAACGGTCAGGGGAGTCCGGAGATCGTGGGAAATATTAGCGATGGATTCTTTCAGACGCTGTTCGTGCTGTACGGCACGGGCTACCGTATAACGCTGTTTGGCGTAATGCTTATTGATAGCTCCGGCAAGTTTTTCCAAATCCCTGTCAACCAGAGACATATCCAGCATTTTTTCCGACGCTCCGTCAGCCAAATCGTTTATCTGCCCGGTAAGGTATCTTATTTGTTTTTTCATCCTGATATATTTTACAGTCAGGATTATTAACAGCAGAGCGGAAAGACCAATAATAATACGGATATCAATCACCTCTTTTCCGATAAACCCCTGAATCCCATATCTATTTCAAATCACATTTACGGAACATATGCCAGGACAGGAAGAGCATCCCGCCCGCCCACACAGCAGCCGACAGCAGGCAGGACGGAAGGAACAGGGCCTGTGTGCTGACCGCTTTTCGTATCTGATAGGCAGGCAAGAAGGAAACAGGAAAGCCCAGCTTCATTCCATATCCCAGATACAGACTGAGAAGAAAGGTCAGTCCTGCTGTAAAAGCAACGGCTTTACCGTTGTTCCTGAGCCAGAAACAGCAGAAAAAAGCAGGCAGGAATACCGCGCTGTTCAGGAGAAAGGAATAAAGGACTGCCTTTATTACAAGGAAAAGAAATGACCCGGCGCCGCCAAGCCCGAAACGGGAGGCCTGCCGGATACATCCTGCAAAAGGGTATAGGATGATCATGAAATTAAAGGCAAGCAGATAGGAAATCACTTTGCCCGCAAAGATCGTTCCTCTTCCATGGCCGGAGCAAACCTCCTGGCTGATAGTCCTGTGGGAAAATTCCTGGCCGAGCAGCAGGGCAAGAAGGCTGGAAACGATAATATGAAGAAAGGTGGAGTCATATACCATCCCAATGAAAATATCCGAAAGGGATGCGGCAATGCCTCCGCTTGCACCCAGGACATCGGTTTCATAGGTTCTTGCAGTCAGAAAACCCAGCAGAAAAATGCCGATGCATCCGCCAAGGTATATCCGGTTCCGAAGCAGCTGATAGTTGTTCATTTTCAGTAAATTATTCAAACGAATCCCCTCCTTTATTTTAGATCACAACGGCAGAAGCTGCCATAGGCAAGAAGACCGGATAAGAAAATCCATACCCCGTCGATCCCGGCCGTTACTGCTGTTGGAGACGTTAACTGGTTTAAGGAAATAAGCCGTATCTGTCCTATCGGCAGAAGTACTGCCAGCTGCGCGGCTCTGCTGCTGTTAAGGGCAAAGATCATCAGAAAATAAAGCACCATGGGGATGACAAAGGTTTTGCCGATATCCCTGAAAAGAAAAGCGAACAGCAGCGGCAGCATTCCCATAGCAGGAACCGCCATGAAAAGGGTCAGCATATTTGAAAACGAAAGAATAGCTGTCTTTCCCAGAATTGCCGCGGCGGCAGAATGAAAAAGCACGGGAACGGCTAAAAGGGCGGTGCTTGCTGTCAGATAGGACAGGGTTTTGGCGAAAAAGACGGCTCCCCGTTTATGACCGGCGCTGATAAAAGACGATATGGTGCGGTTTTCAAAATCTTCACCTATAAAAAGTGCGGCAAACAGGATGCTTATGAAATATATCTGAGGAAGATTATAAAGAGAACCCTTCACCAGATCGGAAGTCGTGTTTTTGCTGTCCGTCAGAAGAAGGCTTCCCAAAGCAAGGGAAAAGAACAGCAATCCCCAAAAGCTTTGTTTATGCAGGAGTTTATAATACTCGGCTTTTAACAGATTAATCATGGGAATAACCTCCCACTCTGCGCAGAAAATAATCCTCCAGGGTATCCCCTGAAAGATGCAGCTCTGTTACCAGGATATGGGATTCCAGCAGGATCCGGGCAACCTGTTCCATGTTTTCTAAATGATCATATAAACGGATCGTTCCGTCAGGCATTAACTGCAGGTTATCGGTTTGCAGTTTCTCCTCCAGTATAAGAAGTGTGTTTTGCGGATCAGCCGATTTGATTGCGATATGCTGCCTGCATCGTTCATTTAGTTCGGAATCGGACAGTTCTTCCATGATTTTCCCCTTCTCAATTAAGATAAACTGGGATGCGGTGTGGGAAAGCTCCTCCAATATATGGCTGGATATCAGAATTGTCATCCCATATTCCTGGTTAAGATGCTTCAGCAGATTGCGGATTTCTGCAATACCTGCCGGATCCAGCCCGTTAATGGGTTCGTCCAGAATTAAGAATTCGGGCATATTTAAAAGAGCGGCGGCAATGCCCAGGCGCTGGCGCATTCCCAGGGAAAAGTTCCTGACCGCTTTTTTTCCGGTGTCTTCCAGATGAACCATATGCAGGCATTTATCAATGACTGTTTTATCCGGAATCCCTCTTTGCAGCCGCTGTACCTCCATATTTTGATGGGCGGAGAGACTGGGGAAAAGCGCCGGTGTTTCAATCATACAGCCGATCCGTTTCCTCTGTGTCTGCAATTCCTGTGTTCCGGATTTCCCCCACAGAGCCAGAGTTCCGCAGGTTGGAAAGGCCAAACCGGTTATGAGCCGGAGGAAAGTAGTTTTGCCCGCGCCGTTCCGGCCGATGAAGCCATATATTTTCCCCTTTTCCAGCTGCAGATTAATATGATCCAGTACGACAGCCTCTTTATATTTTTTTGTGAGATCCTTTGCTTCCATTACTATGTCTTTCATTTTTACTCCTGTCTGTGCACTTTTGTATGAATGCGGCGGTATTGAATTCCAATCGGTTAAGAGAATTTCAATTTTTACCTCTTCTATATTTTTATAGTGTAAAACGGAAACATAAAGAATTTCTTAAGTGGATCAAGAAAGGAATAAAGAAAAAATAAAGCCGGGGAATCAATCCTCAGCCTTATGCAGCCGGTAACCGATTCCCCATACGGTATCAATATATTCTTCATCAGGGCAAAGTGCTTTCATTTTATTGCGCAGGTTGCTGATATGGACATTCAGCGTATTATCTTCGTTCAGATACTCCGTATTCCAGACACTTTGAAACAGATTGGCCTTGGAAAATATTTTGTCGGGATATCTCATTAGCAATTCCAGTATGGCCAGTTCCTTCGCAGTCAGGAGCAGTTCCTGTCCGTTCAGGAAGACCGTATTTTTTTCTCCGTCAAAAATCAGGTTCTTGTATTGCAGGCGCTTCGGAACCGCCGATTGAAACTGAATCCGGCGCAGGCTGCTTTCTATCCGGGCCAGTACCTCTTCCATATCAAAAGGCTTGGTAATATAATCATCCGCGCCCAGGCGCAGCAGATCGATTTTATTCTGCGTCGTTTCCCTTGCGGAAATAATGATTATGGGCAGGGTATATTGCCTGCGTATATCTGCAAGAACCCGATCTCCGTTCCGGTAGGGAAGCATGATATCCAGCAGTATCAGGTCGATTGTTTCCCGGGCCAGGCAGTCCTGAACATGCAGGCCGTTAAACAGACTGGTCACCTGATAGCCGTTCTCTGTGAGAAAATCAGTTAAGAGCCTGTTGATTTCCGGATCATCTTCCACGAGTAAAATGTGAGACATATCAGTTCCCTTCCCTTCCGGCAGTACCTTTCGTCCGCTTTATGCAGACAAAAGGCTGCTGAGTGACTTGATTACAGCAATTATAGCACGCAGAGAAAGGATACACAATTAGTGAGGCGGACAAAGGCAGGGCAGATTTTTACCATATATAAGGCATCAGGAACCGGTCGATTTATAATGTCTCACCCCTATCCTCCACAGCATATAGCAGGGAAGCAGAAAGAGGAAGCCTCCTGCCGGCAGCAGCCCATACCACCATTTGCCCCGATCCAGGAGAAAAAGAAGGGGATAGTACTGGATGCAGGCGTAGGGAACGAGAATGGTAGCGAACAGCAGCACCCTTTTCCCGTAAATATCAACAGGATATTTGCCATATTCCCGGGCCCCGTCCGTGAGGATATTCATGAATTCCAGCCCTTCCAGTGTAAAAAAACAGATTGCCGCATAAATCAGAAAAATACCGGAAAAGAGAGCGGTGCCGCCCGCCAGCATAAAGAGGACGACAAGAACCTTGGAAAGGCTCCAATCCACCCTGCCGGCTGCCAGGCCGTAGGCAAACATTATCACGGCCTGCAGCATTCTGCCGATGCGGGTAAACTCAATCCTCTGTCCCAGCACCTGCAGGATCAGGCTGCGGGGACGTACCATAATGCGATCGAAAACACCGTTCCCGATGATAGAAGCAAAGGAATCGAAGCCCCTGGCAAAAGCTTCTGCCAGACCGAATTCCATCAGTGTAATGCCGAAGCAGAGCAGCACTTCATTGTAACTGTAGCCTTTAACCGTGTGAAAACGCTGAAACATAAAGTAAATCCCTATAAATACATTGAAGGAGACAAGGAACTGACCGATGCAGGTAAGAAAAAAAGAGGTCTTATACTGCATGGCGCTTTTCAGCTGAATCAGGAAATATTGCTTATAAAGATGGAAGCCGCCGCATTCTGCCGCCGCTTTCTGGTGTCTGTTGATATACATAGTTAACCTCCCTGTACTACAATTCGTTTCATTGCCCGCTGTTCCAGAATCTTGCCTGCAAATACCATGACAGCAAGCCAGAAGAACTGCAGAAGGATGGCTTGTTCCAGAGCGGCGCCGGAAAGATCACCGCTGTATACCCGCAGGGGCACATTCTGCATGGCGGCAAAAGGAAGCAGCTCCAGGATCTGTCTCACTGCATCAGGAAAGAAAGGAAGGGGAATGATGGCGCCCTGCAACAGCTCAGTCACAGACAGCGCCACAATACGGATGCCGTCAGGAGTAATGGTAAAAAAGGAAAGCATATATATGAGCATGCAGAAAGCCGCCACGTTAAATAGTCCCAGGAACAGAGTGAGCAAAAACAGCAGAAAGGCCTGCAGATCCGGCGGTGCGGCAAGGCCGTAGGGAGCCGGAATGAACGCCGCTGCCAGCAATATGGGAAGACAGCGCAGCCCTGCACGGGAGAGGCGGTAAGCCAGGCTTCTCGCAAACCACATATGATAGATGCCCAGAGGACGGCACAGCTCATAAGAGATATTGCCGTCCCGTATGGCATCAAATAATTCCGCTTCCATATTCCAGCCCATGAACAGCACCAGAAATGCCTGCTGTATCCAGATATAGGAGCTTGTGGCCTGCAGCGTCATGGGAAAAGAGGCGGGATCCGACTGGTAAAAAGCCCGGAAGGTGAGGATTTCCATGGCTCCCCAGAAAAACTGGGTGGCAATGCCGGCCAGGGCCGCGGTACGGTACTGCAGCCCTGTAATAAACCGCAGACGAAAAAAAGACAAATATTTTTTCATGCTGTCCCTCCTATATGTCATACTGCTGATAGAGGGAGGCGACAGTTTCATCAATGCTTTCCCCACCCTTGCGGATATCATCCAGAGTGCCGTCCATCAGGATTTTTCCTTTTCCGATCAGAAGGATCCGGCTTGCAAGAGCTTCGATATCCTGCATGTCATGTGTGGTGAGGATCACGGTGGTATGCCGGACAGCATTCAATTGTTTGATGAAATCGCGCACAGCCAGTTTGGATACGGCATCCAGGCCTATGGTCGGCTCGTCCAGGAAAAGCAGCTTCGGAGAATGCAGGAGAGAGGCGGCGATTTCACAGCGCATTCTCTGACCGAGGGAAAGCTGCCTTGCAGGTGTCCTCAGAAGCTGGGAAAGGTTTAAAAGCTCAGTCAGTTCATCCCTGTTTTTCCGGTAGAGAGCTTCATCGATCTGATAAATGTCTTTTAGCAGTTCAAAGGAATCAGCCACAGGGACATCCCACCACAATTGGGAACGCTGCCCGAAAACCACGCCGATTTCAGCCACATGCCGGATACGGTTTTCCCAGGGGACACGGCCGTTAATCCGGCATTCCCCGCAGTCCGGAGTCAGGATTCCGCTGAGAATTTTGATGGTGGAGCTTTTGCCTGCCCCATTCGGCCCTATGTAACCTACCATTTCCCCATCCTCTATGGTGAAGGAAACGTCGTCCAGTGCCCGGATCACTTCATATTCCCGCCGAAACAGGCTGCGGAAGGCATGGCGAAAGCCAGCGTCACGCCGTGCCACGCGGTAGGTTTTGGTAATATGAGATACTTCAATCATGAAAAAAAGTCACCCCTTTCCAGGTAAACAAATAGAGACTATGCCTTACGCCGGCAGGAATCTCCCTTGCCGCGGGCACAGATCGGTGAATGGGAACAGGAAGAAAATATTTCCGAAGCCCGGTACTCAGGGCCGGCGGAAAAAGACAGGATATACTCCTGTAAAGAACGGTGAGAGGCTGTTTGATGCACAGCGTCACTGTCTGAAAGTCTGAGATGCCGCCTGAACAGAATAAAAAAGGATGATGGTAAAAAACGGAATCCTTTTCAGGCAGATTTTCAGAATAACACTATGGCGTCTTACTGTCAAGAATATATCGTACAAAAATGCCCCTCTGAAATTGTGCAAATATCCCAAATTTCAGAAGAAAAGCCTTTTGACTTCTGTTATGAACTTTGTTATAGTGAGAAAAAGATCAGGAGGATAAAGCCATGTTTCCCTATGTTTTATTTGATTTGGACGGAACACTTACCGATCCGAAACCGGGTATTACCCAATGTGTGCAGTATGCCCTTCGCTGTATGGGAATCGAAGAACCGGATCTGGACAAGCTTGAGCCTTTTATCGGGCCGCCCCTTACTGACAGTTTCCGTGAGTTTTATGGGATGGATCAGGAACAGGCAGCTGAAGCGGTGGCAAAGTACAGGGAGCGTTTTTCGGAAAAAGGTTTATATGAGAATGAGATTTATCCCGGAATGAAGCAGATGCTGGAGAATTTGAAGACGGCTGGATGCCATCTGGCTGTTGCATCCAGCAAACCGGAGCATTTTGTAAAGAAGATTTTGGTTTATTTTGATATCGATGGATATTTTGAGGTGATTGTGGGAAGTGAGCTGGACGGGACACGCTGTCAAAAGGAAGAAGTGGTGGCGGAAGCCCTGCGGCGTTTCTTTCCCGATGGAAACATTCCCTGCGATGATATTGTCATGGTAGGCGATCGGAAGTTTGATATCATCGGAGGCCGGGAGAAGGGGCTTCATCAGATTGGAGTTGCCTATGGGTATGCGCCGGAAGGGGAACTGGAGGCTGCGGAGGCGGAATATATAGTGAATGATTTGGATGAATTGGAAAGAGTTCTGATTATGTGATTCATTGAGTGTATGTCAGGGGGATTTCTTTTAATGTACGACTGCTTTACTGGCAGGTATAGTTCGAGAAACTCCATTGAAAGCGGTAAAAGTGCAGAGAATAGACAGATAGGCGGGATAATCCAGAGTGGACTGTCCCGCCTGTTTTCTTACTTTGCTTGTTAAAAAGTACTAGTCAAAAATTTATATGGAGGTATTGGAATATGGTTTTCATGCAGTTTCGATACCGCTGGCTTTATAAATGTCAAAATAACATGATTCAAGTATAAGTTATAGCTGTTGATTGAAAAAAAACTAGGATTTAGAATATTATTGTAGCGAATAACAATAAGGCAGACTATTATTACAGCTAGCAGGCAGGGAAAATACGGAGTCCGGATAGAAAGGGGAAAAGAGAAATGGGAGAAATTAAGTGGATGCAGGGAAATCGTTATGGTGTAATGGTACATTATCTGAGTGACATACAACCTCAAAAAGGTCCCGGATTCGGAAATTGGGATGAAATGACAGAAGCCTTCAACATTATAGATTTTGCAAATGAGATAGAAAAGATGGGGGCCGGGTGGGTTATTTTTCCGTTTGGACAGAATTCGGGCAGATATTGTTCCTATAACAGCCATTTGGAAGCAGCGGTACCGGGATGCTGTTCCAGAAGGGATATTATGTGGGAGCTGGCACAGGAATTGAAGCGGAGAGGTATACGGCTGATTGCCTATCTTCCGTCGGAGATGGATGCTAATATACAGGAACTTCGGGAACAATTCGGATGGGATCTTGATTTAGAGGATAAATCTGTTTTCCAGGAACGTTATCAGAAGGTTATCAGAGAGTGGGCAGAGCGTTTTGGAACATTGATTGATGGATGGTGGTTTGATGGGTGTTATGATTCTCTGACAAAGGATTTTCTTCGCACACAAGGATGGACGAATGACAGATTTGACTATTGCGAATGGAAAGCTGCTTCCTGTGCAGGGAATAAGGATGCAGTGATTGCCATGAATCCGGGAGCGGAAAAAATGGAATATGCCTTTACGGAACAGGATTATCTTGGCGGAGAGGCGAATACGCTGAATCACAGGCCTGAGAAGCCGCTGCCTGGGGGAATGCAATGGCACTGTCTTGTATGGCTGGATTGTTTTTGGGCGCATTGGGAAAAAGCCGGGGAAATTGCGCCGCCCCGTTTTACGGATGAAGAACTTTGGGATTTTTACAAAGAATGTCGGAATAGAAATGGAGCTGTCACTTGGAATATTGGAATATATCAGGATGGTACATTGGCGGAAAAAACGGTGGAGCAGGTAGTACGTCTGAAGGAAAGGCTGGAGAGTATTTAAAGCTTTACGAAGGGAATGTGTTCAGAAGTTCTGTTACATCCTAGTTTCAAACTAAAACGGACATTTGTATTTAATTTAAAAGAAACATTGGAGATTAGAACAATAAAGATTGGTGGTTTCCGCTATACGTTGGATCAGACGATATAGGAGAACCGCCTTTTTTATATAAGTTACAAAGAGAATCCTGTTTTCTTATACTTACAATACCGCTGTTTTGACATATATAAGATAACATTATTCAAGTGCAAGTTATGAATATTGAATAAAAAATAATTTGAATATACAATTTTGTTGTAGTCAATGACGATGCAATTTGACAAAAGGTATGAAGAACAGGAGGGGGATTAGTGAATAAGGTAAATTGGATGTTGGGTAATTACAGTATTATGGTGCATTATTTACCGGATACCTTAATTGATGAAAAAAAGAAAAAGTTCGATATCAGGAGGGAAATATGAATTGAAGAAGCTACAGATTCATTTAAGAAAATACTGGCAGCTTTATCTGCTGCTGCTGCCGGCATTCGTATATGTTTTGATTTTTTCCTATGGACCCATGTATGGAATCATTATTGCTTTCAAGGATTTCAAGCCGAAGCTGGGATATTGGGGAAGTGACTGGGCCGGGCTGAAATATTTCAAACGTTTTCTGACCTATCCGGACTTTTGGAAGCTGGTACGCAACACTTTGTCTATTTCTTTATATACATTGCTGACGTTTCCCTGTGCAATCATTCTGGCGCTCCTTTTTAATGAACTGAAAGGCGTATTTTTCAAGAAAACGGTACAGATGGTTACTTATGCGCCTTACTTCCTCTCTTCCGTAGTCATGTGCAGTCTTGTCATATTGATGGTAGGCAGAGACGGGCCGCTGGGAATCCTGTATGGGATGATTACGGGAAAAAACGCAGATTTGCTTACCATACCAAAGTATTTCAGCAGTATCTATGTTTGGTCCGGGGTTTGGCAGTCTACCGGCTGGGGTACTATTATATATCTGGCGGCACTGGCGGGAGTATCTCCGGAATTGATTGAATCCGCCAAAATTGACGGGGCAGGAAGGCTGCAGATTATCAGGCATGTAAATTTACCCTGTATTCTTCCCACGATTATTATTATGTTCATTATGAGTACGGGAAGTATTCTGACGGTAGGGTTTGAGAAGATATTTCTGCTCCAGAATGATCTGAATCTGGAAACTTCCCGGGTGATTTCCACGTATACATATGAGATTGGGTTGTTAGGCGGACAGTTCAGCTATTCTACGGCTATCGGGCTGTTCAATAACGTGATAAATGTTATTATGCTGTTTCTGTCCAATAAGATAGCTAAAAAAGTATCGGGAATCGGATTATGGTGAGGTGGTTATGAAAAAGAAGAAAAAAATAGGGGTATTCGATATCGGCAACTGTATTTTTATGCTATTCATTTTATTTATAACCGTATATCCATTATACTTTACAGTGATAGCATCCTTTTCTGAGCCGAGTGCGGTTGCTACGGGAGAGGTGGTTTGGAGACCCGTAGGATTTACGCTGGATTCCTATAAACAAGTATTCGCTTATAAACAGATTTGGAAAGGGTATGCCAATACTATTTTCTATACGGTTCTGGGGACGGTTTTTAATCTTTTTTTAACGATTCCGGCGGCTTATGCGGTAAGCAAGAAGTATCTGCCGCACAGAAAACTGCTTATGGGATTTTTCCTTCTTACGATGTATTTCAGCGGAGGCATGGTTCCTTCTTATCTGCTGGTGAAGAATCTCGGCCTGATTAATACCAGAGCGGCCCTGGTTCTTGTAGGCGGAATCAGTATCTATAACCTGATTGTGACCAGGACTTATTTTATGACAAGCATATCGGATTCTATTTACGAAGCGGCTAAAATAGATGGAGCAGGGGAACTGAAAACATTTCTGTCAATCGCCCTGCCTCTGGCAAAACCCATCATAGCAGTTATGGTTCTGTATTATGCGGTTGCGCACTGGAATGATTATTTTAATGCCTTACTCTATGTATCGGATCAGACACTGGAACCTCTGCAGTCGGTACTCAGAAGAGTACTGATTCAGAACCAGAATGCGTTGGATGAGAGTATGATGCGGCAGTCCATGCAGCCCGGAGAACTTGTGGACAGCGCGAAAAGGGCTTATGCGGCCTATACCATGAAGTATACAATGGTATTTATAGCCAGTGCGCCGCTTCTTATTGCATATCCCTTTGTACAGAAATATTTTGTGAAAGGGGTTATGGTGGGAGCTGTGAAGGAGTAGCGTTTAACAATTGGGAAACGGCCTGCAGTATTGCAGGATAAAACAGAATCGCGGCCCTTATCAGAGGGAACCGATTCCGCAAATAATAACAGGAGGATTTAGTTAATGAAAAAAATATGGAAAAAGGTTGTTGCTGTCAGCATGGCGGCGGTACTGATGTGCGGCTGCGGTACGGGAAGCGGCGCACAGACTGGTTCCCAGGAAGAACAGGGAGCGGTTCAGGGCTCCCAGGCAGAGGAAAATGCCGGCGGTAATTCATCCGATGAGGCCGCCATGCAGTATCCGGAATATCTGAATCTGGATTCCTTCCGCCCTATTGTAAAGGAGGGAGAAGAGGTGACGCTTCGTGTCCTCACTATGAGAGAATCTATTGCCAACAATGATGTTAAAGAAAACTGGTTTGTGAAATTTATTGAAGAAAAGCTGAATATTAATCTTGAAATCGAAGAAGTGAATACATCGACTTATGAAGAACGCAGAAATCTGATGTTGGCATCTAATGATCTTCCCGACATTATACTGAATATGCATCTGAGTGCCAACGATATGGTTACATATGGTATGGATGGACAGCAGTTTCTTGCGATGAGTGATTATATCAGTGAGGAACTTACACCGAATCTTTATAAAATACTTTCTGAAAACGAAATGGCTAAGGCTGAAAATACCGCTCCGGACGGTAAGATGTATACGATGCCTAATATCAGTGCCAGTTTTCCCGGCTGGGGAGATACACTCGGCACGCAGAGAGTATTCATCGACACCAAGTATATGGAGGCCGCAGGTATAGAGAAGGAGCCAGAAACTTTAGACGAATTTGTTGATATGCTGAGAGCATTTAAGGCACTGGATCCGGCTTCTATGGGAGTTAATGAAATCTGGCCAATGGTATCTACATGGGGAAATGATAAAGAATTCCTTCAGAATGCTTTCGGGTGGATAACAACGGATATAACTGACATGACATTGCCTGCATGGGATGTGGAGACAGAAGAAATAGTGATTCCCTGTTCTCAGGAAAAGTATAGAGATTATGTTACCCTGCTGAATACATTGTACAGTGAAGAGCTGATACATCCTGATTTTTTTACCATTGATAAAACGGCGGCGAGGGCGCTGTATACGGAAGGCGCTGTGCCTGTTCTGTGCGATGCGGCTCCCTATCTTTCCCTTCCAGACAGATTTGATGAATTTATCGCGGCGACTCCTGTCAGCAGCCAATGGTGTGAAAACGGCGTAACCAGAAAAACCCCCAGCTACACTCTGGGAACTGCCTGTATATCAGCTGACACGGAATATCCGGAGGTCTGTATGAGACTGCTTGATTACTTCTACTCCGATGAAGGCTCTGTTTACAGGCTGTATGGCTGTGCAGAAGGCAGTGAAGATACCATGAATATGATTGAAGGCTTCAGTCTTGATGAAAACGGGGTTCTGGTATTTGGTGATGTGGCTTCAGGTAAGTATGAATCCGATTTCGACTATTGGGTAAATGCAATTGAGATATCGCAGACAACTCCCGGAGATGAGGGGAAAATGAAGCTGTATTCCCAGAAGCTGGCCGGAGTGGAAAACCCGGAATATCCAGGGCTGGATCTGACGAATCCCGATGACCATTATAGATCCATCTGTTACGAGACACAGCAGGGACATCTGGCAGACGGGCTTCCCAGCATGTATCTGGAAACAGATCAGGCAGCCCGTTATACGGATCTCAAGACAGTAATAAAGAATTATGTAGATACGGAAACAGCGAAGTTCGTGGTAGGACAGAGAGCACTGGAAGAGTTTGACACCTTTTTTGAAGAACTGAAAAATATGGGAATAGAGGAATATATGGAAATCTGTAAGGACTCTTATGCTGATTTCACAGGAGTACAGAAGTAATCAAAGAAAATGAGAAGGGCCGGGTATTCCCGGCCCTTAAAAAGGTTAAGGCATGCAAATGGAACGCTTTCTTCCGGTTACGATAGGAGGAAGTAAAAGGGAAGGATAAGTCTTCAGGTGAACTGCTGGTACGGAAATGATACTTCTGCTATACTGGAACATAGAGGTTATCAGAGGGAGGGAAGATATGGGAAAGGGTAAAAAGTACAGGTTTCGCTCCAGAACACTGAGAAGCTATATTATATCCTATACAAGTGTTGTGCTGATTGCTCTGGCAATGCTAAGTATTATGGCGGCATGGCAGCTTGCGGTAAGAATGCGGAATGAAAGCATCAGGGTGACAGAGGCCAGGATGTATACGATAATAGAAGATTTGGACAGCCAGCTTGCGGACATACGCAGTATGGCGGTGGAGTTGGCCTCAAGGGAAGAATTTTCTCTGGATTATTTTCAGGAGAATAAATACCGGGAGGTGGAACTTCTCGCGCAGTTAAAGAAATATTACAGCAATAATTCGATATCGGATTATTATTTCCTGAAATATCAGGGATATGAAAATATTTTTACATCTTCCGGTACTACGATGCCGCTTCAGGTACACTTGAAACAATTTATGAATGAGAAAGACAGCGAAAATACAGCGGCACTGATTGGTGAAATGTGCGAAGAGACGGACCGGGCATTTTTTCTGCTGAAAAATGAAGGCGCTCCGGCACTTTTCCTTTATCCGTTGGAGAAGTATGCTATGACAGGAGGCAGCAGGGGTATTCTCTGTATGGAAATTCCGGAGGACAGGCTGGCAAAGCGGATGGAAAAGATTGCAGGCCGAATGGATGGAGAGCTTACACTTTATTATGACGGAATACGAATTTACGGAGAAGAAACGGAGGGGCTTTTAGAGAGACAGTCGGATGATGGCAGAATCATGGCTATTTTTCGTCCGGCGGAAGAAAGCTGGTTTTCCTGGGGAAATGTGTTTGCGGCAAGGGAATGGCTGGTGCTGCTTGGAATTGCCCTGGCGCTGCTGTGTGTGGCGATTATGGCGGCATGGAGAAGCTATCGTCCCATTTTGGAAATCGTGAAGAAATATAAGGTAGCTGCGGAAGACAGTATGAGCTGGGAACTGGAAAATATTGATATGCTTATTGACGGACTGCTTCAAAAGGATGAAAAAAACAGCCGTATGCTGCAGGAACAATATCAGACGCTCAGGGAACAGACCATCCGTTTGATTTCCAGAGGCGGTTATTCCGAAGGAATCCGGGAGAGACTGCCCATGCTGAATCTTCATCTGGACACATCTTCCTTCTGCAGAATCCGATGCGTGCTCGAAGTACCGGAGGAAACAATGGAATGGAAGGAATTGCTTTGCAGGGATGTTGAAGAATTATCGGATGAGGGTGTGTGGCTTTATCCATTCTGGGGAGAAAATGAGATTATGAATGTTCTGGCAGCGGTCAGTGAGGAGTATCAGGCAGAAGAAGCAGCGGAAGCGCTTCGTGCGCTGTTTGAAGCTAAAGGCATCACTGCCGGGGTAATACGGGAAGAGATTTGTCATGACCTGAAGCTAATTAATCAAAATGACAGCCAATCAGACAGCAGGGCGGTTTTAGTTCAGAAAACATATTCGGAAGCGCATTACAAGCAGGAGAGGGAAAAAACAAAGGAATTTACAGGAAGGGGAGGCGAGGAGGAACTTTCGGTACCTTCAGGAAAGAAGAATAGCACTGCGCTGCGGGCAGTCAGGTATATTGAGGAAAACTGTACCAAATACGATTTGAGCCTGGATTTGGTAGCACAGGAATTTCACATTACATCCACCTATTTGTGCCGTCTGATTAAACAGCAGACGGGTGAAAGCTATAAAGAGTATTTGACGGGGCTGAGAATTGCGGCAGCCAGGCAGATGCTTCAGGAGGAGGGCTCCAGTGTGGCGGATGTATGTCAGCGGACAGGTTATACGAATGTGTCACATTTTATAAAAGTGTTTCAAAAGGCGGAGGGGATCACTCCCGCCAGATATAGGGATGAATACAAAAAGGGGAAAGAGACGGAAAAGGGCTAATCCTTACGAATAGAAATCTGTGGGAGAAAGATAATTCCATTGCGATTGTTGCAAGCAGTATTGTTCCTGGCGTATAATGGGTAAATTGAAACAGAAAAAAGCTGGAGATTCAGCATAGAACTAATAAAGGATAAGTTAAGAAGGACAGATATGAGAAATAAAAAGGAAGTACTCTCTGATAAGCCGCAGATTTTCAGGACAATGCTGTCAGTGATAGCGGCGCTTCTGGTATATGAAGCCGGCAAGGCGGCAGGGCTGATTCTGGCGGGGCTTTTGTTTGGTTATGGCGGAAGCACGGGCGGATTGGATGCGGGAACGGTAAACAGCGGCCTGACAGGAGGCATGGCAAACCTGCTCATGACACTGACAGGAGGCCTGGCCTGTCTGGCGGTCTGGAGATCCTCCCTGAATTTCCGGCTCGGGAAAAAGCCTGACTGGAAATGGATTCCTCCCTTTATTCTCCTGGCGGCCGCCCTGTCCCTGGGGCTTAACATTGTCATCGCTTATCTCGGTCTGGCACAGCATTCCCAGACCTTTCAGCAGGTGGCAAAGGAACAGGCTGCCGTACCGCTGTGGCTGGGAATCTGCCTGTATGGATTTGCAGCGCCTTTTTCCGAGGAACTGGTATTCCGGGGAATTATCTATGGGAAATCCAAAGAGGTATTCGGCGCGCCTGTTGCCATGGTATTTTCCGGCGTGGTTTTCGGCATTTACCACGGGAACCTGGTGCAGGGGATATATGCTTCCCTGCTTGGCATCATGCTTGCTTGGGTGACGGAACGATCCGGCACACTTTTGGCTCCCGTTATTTTTCATGGGATAGGGAATCTTGCTGTTTTTTTCCTTATCGATGTGGCCGGGCTGGGGAGTATCCTTGCGCAGCCGCTTGTATGCGTGGGGCTGCTGGCAATTTCCGGTGTCTGCTTCTGGTATCTGGTTACCAGGAATGCTGCCGCCTGACCCGTTCTTTTATCTGTTCCAGAAAAGAGGCGGGGCCCAACACCTGTACCACCGGCCCAAAGGAAAGGATATCGATCAGCAGCTCCGTCTCATCGGTGCGATCATAATAAATGGAGCACAGATAACAGCCCTGTTCTTCATCATATTCCGTATGCTTCTCATAGCTGGCAAAATGCAGCATGCACCGTTCCAGAGAATTCCGTTCCCCGCTTATCCGCAGGAGAACCGGTTCCGGCGCTCTGCTGACCGGACGGAAGCGGTAATCCGCCGTATGGGCGGGACAGATTTCCGAAGAAAGGCGGCAGTCTTTGATTTTTGCCAGATTCAGCTGGGTATTGAGGCGAAAGGCACCCCGGCTGTATTTCAGACAGCAAAGCCGGAACTTATCATCTTTGGAGGAATACTGGATCTGATAGGGAGCCACTTCAAAATGGCTGATTCCCTGTTTCCCTTCATAAGCCACAAGCAGGACGCAGTTTTCCTGCAGGGCCTTCAGAATGATTCCAAAATGCCGGCGGTACGCCGGATCCTCAATGGGATCTCCATCCAGATACCGATCGAAATAATAAAAATCCTCTTCCCGGTATAACGGTTTGGTATCTTTAAGCATTTCCTCAAGAGCCGCCAGATCGGAATCACTGAAAAAAAGGCGGATACGTCTGTCTTCCAACAGGGCCTTCAGCCAGGATTTCTGAAGGGTGCTGAGCGGAATATGCGTAGGATGGGCGAGTCGGGAACGAAAGGTATGATCCCCGCAGGGAGTGAGAAGGGGCCAGTCATCACCCGTAAGCTTGGGAAGAATGGCCAGCGCGCTTTCTGCGAAGGCATTTTCTGCCGCGATCTGTTCCATCCGTCCGAGGGTGATGGGTGATTGGTGCGCCTCCGTAAGAATACGCTGCACCACATTTATGTAACTGCTGTATATTTCATGAAAAAGTTCCATTTTTTATGCCTCCTGCATATCGCAGACAAGCCTGCGATACTGCATGAATCAATAGTCTGAAAGCTCCTTACAAACTTATTTCCTTTCCCTGTCGTCAGGTTCCCCTGGGGTATTCTTTTCGGGTATTTCCGTATCCGTATCACAGTACATATGGTACATCCTTTCCCAGTCCCCGGTCACCTTGCTGACAGCGGCCTGATTGGAACACTGGATATCCATAACTCTTCCGGTAAAGGTTTTCACCCAGGAAAGCATTTCATTGGTATCGAAAAAGAATCCGCTGTAAAGATATTCATTTTCCCGTATCCGGAGCACTTCCCCGCCCCGGCTCTCCCGGTACAGCCTGTTGAGGATGTAGGGCTCTTTTTTTTCGTCGATATAAAGCTTCATGCATATTTCTTCCAGCCGGCTGCGGCTGCTCCCGAAGGAAACGCCCCAGCAATGGGGAAGGTTCCGTTTCAGCTTAAGGGACAGCTCCTCGTAGAAAGGGCATTCCTGAAGAAGCTGTACTTTGGTGATGCAGTCCAGGCGCAGTGTGTTGAAACGCCGGCTCTCTTCCTGGTACAGGCACAGATACCGCCTTCCTGTCCTGGTGCTGACCATGATTTTTAAAGGGATCCCTTCCATAACCGTAAGCTTTCCGCTGCGGCTGCTTTTGTTTTCCAGACGTACAGCGCGTTTCTGCCGGATAGCGCTGAGTGCGTCCGAAAGGATGCCGTCCTCCAGTGTATGGACGATGAAATGATGCTTCCATTGAAATAAGGTATTCCGGGCACCGCTCCGATCCAGAATCGTGCTTCCCACAAAACCGAAGGGAACCGCTTCCTGAAAAAATTTTACGGCTGTCAGAATACGTTCCCACAGGCCGTGAGACGGATCGGCCTCCCCGGCGGCAGCCCCTTTTTCACAGGGGAGATCCGGAGCGAGGCGGTAATATAACGCTTTGCCCTTCTTCTCGGAAAACAGCAGGCCCAGGGATTCATATTCCTTTAATTTCAGGCGGATGGTCTGGCTGTCAAAGACACAACCATAAGAAGCGACAATACTGTCACAAAGTTCACCTGCCGTCATTCCTTGTTCATTCTCTGTCAGAAGATCTGTCAGAAAGAAATGCAGCAGCAAATCATTGTCCGTGAAGGTTTTGGACTTCCATGCGGCATAAAGGGGATTGCGGGGGATGGTTTTGCCGTCCACACTGATATACAGATGCTTTCCCTTTGCAGTATAGCCGGAACGGGTATAATCCCCCAGCCAGCTTTCGATTCGGCGTCTTTCATTGTCATAGGTACGGGCGCTTTTGGCATCAAAATCACTTCGTACCTTAAAGCCATATACATAGAACTGGCGCATATAGTCTCTTATTTTATCAAAATTCTTAATAAGCTCATGAAATTCCTGCATAGCTGCCCTCCGCGGTTCCCTCTGTCTTTTTCCCTGTTCCCCGGTTTTGGTTCCTGATAAACAGCAGGCTGAGCAGCGTCATGCATATCTGGGACAGCGGAATCGCCAGCCAGGTTCCCTCAATACCCCACAGCCGCGGAAATACAGTGAGAAAAAGCAGCAGGCACAGAGGTTCTCCATAAATAAGGATAGAGGCAAACCGGTTTTTCTCCGTTGCGTAAAAATAGGAGGTGGTAATCCGGGAGATGCCAACAAACAGGTAGCCCGCGATGAAAACAGGAAAGATACGGCTGACATTTTCCGTTACCTCGCGGGAGGCCCCGAACAAAGCGGCGGCATGCTCCCGGCTGAAAAAGATGACCAGCATACAGGCGGTGGATACGGCAAGGGCAAAGCGATAGGCCATATTCCGATAGGATGCCGCCTGCCGGATTTCTTTTTTTCCATAGCAAAGGCTGATGAGCGGCTGACTTCCGTCACTGACACCCTGCAGCAGCAGAAGGACTACAGAGGATATATAGCTGATGGAAGCGTAACAGGCCACCGCCGTATTCCCTCCATAATATACGGCGCTTTTGTTAACGAGGATAAGGGTAATATTAGGTGAAAAAGTGAGCCCGAATGGCGATATTGCCACAAAAAGGACTTTTCCGGCCATGTGCAGCGTTTCTTTGTTAAAGGATAAGGACGGCAGTTCCCGTTTCCGAATAAGAAAAATCAGGCATACGGCGAGAGTTACCGCCTGGCCGATTACGGTGGCCACAGCGGCGCCTGTCATTCCGTAAGGCAATACCCACACCAGAATATAATCCAGTAAAATATTGGTCAGAAAGCCTCCAGTCATGGCGAACATGGCCGTTACCGGGCTTCCCATGTTCCGGATAAAAGGAACGATACCCGTAGCCATTACCTGGAACAGGGTGCCGAAAGCAATATAACGGAAATATTCTGCCCCCAGCCTGAGAATATCACCCTCCGCTCCGAACATCCGTAGAATCCTTTCGCCGCTCCCAAGAAAAAATAATGTGAACAGAAATCCGGAAAGGGCAAGAAGCAGCAGGGAAATGCCAAAAAATTTACGGCTGCGGCTATAATCACCGGAACCGTTATGGATGGCAAACATTACGGCCCCGCCCATCCCGATTCCGGTACCGGCCGCCTGGATGAAAGCGGTGAGGGGATAGGCTATATTTATGGCGGCGAGGGCGTTATCGCCCAGAGAATTCCCAACAAAGAAACCATCGGCCACAGAATAAATGCCCGACAGTGCGAAGGCCAGCATGGAAGGGATCACTGCCTGATAAAAAATTTTACGGTGGTTCATTATTTAACCCTCCTCTTTGTGTTCTGACTGCAGACGTAAATTTTCTTCCCGGAAATAAGAAACATAGAGTATGGTGGATTCCAGCAGGGCATTGCTTTTTTCATTTCCGAGCCGTTCCCAGACTCTGCATTCCAGCGACTGCAGTTTATCAATAACCTCTCCGGCAAAGGCAGAGCCAGACCGCGTGAAAGAAACTCCCTTATTCCGCTTGTCATTTTCTAAAACATGGAAGGTTACCCATTCCCGTTCCAGGAAATTGCGGAGAATGGAATGGACCGTCTGCTTCGGCAGAGTCCACTGCTCACAGATCTGTTTCTGTGTACAGGGTTCTTTTCCTTCCCGCAAGGAAAGCAGCACAAGAAGTTCGTAGTAAGAGAGACCATACTTTTTGGCCCAGTCCTCGTAAATCGCATTCGTGGCCCGCCATGCGGAGTAGTATCGCTTTAGCTGTTCTGAAGTATTAGGTTTCATAAGTTAATTCCTCATCGTAATTAGTCTGATTACAGACTAATTTATCAAAAGAGTCTGTTGTTGTCAAGAAATATCTGAAGGGATTTGAAGTATATGGATATAATTCACGACACCGGAGCCGTGAATTGCAGCAGCAAATAATTGAAGAAAATGTTTGCAGCTGTAAAATAAAAAGGCAAGTTGACATTCTAACAATGATAAAGTATCATAATAGTAGTCTTATATAAAACACGTGCGTTCGCACATTCCGGCAGTTTCTGCCACGAATCACATTTTATGAA
>ENA-ORML01000283-ORML01000283.1-human-gut-metagenome-genome-assembly--contig:-NODE-283-length-64916-cov-11.039130_pt1 | contig 64916 bp, 51 predicted proteins | sample MGYA00242103_ERZ508995 | MGnify/ENA primary metagenome ERZ508995 (study PRJEB26280, sample SAMEA2338702) | human gut metagenome | biome: human gut; feature: human-associated habitat; material: faeces... | reverse complement strand
ATTCCGTACTTCCGCAGGCGTATATTTAGGTAAACGTTTCATTTTTATATCCTTTCTTCTAAATAATAAAAGTTTGTTTTTCTGTATTTTTGATTACAATCTCTAATTTTTCTACATCAATGATATGCGTCAATTTGCATTTAGGGCAGAAAAGTTGTAAATGACCACGGCGGCTGCGCCTAGACCGGCTGCAGCATTGGCCTTCTCAAAGAAGGAGGTGTCGCCTCTGGCGCAGAAGACCACTTTTCCGGTGAGGTCCATCCCTTGGTAATCCTCAGGCCGACCCACGCCGTCCACGTAGACAAAGGGGAAGGCGGTGCCCGTCCCGGTGGAATCCAGACCGGCCATGGGCTGGTTGCGGTAGCCCGTGGTCTCGGTATAGACGATGATCCGGTCGTTTATTTGGAAATAGGGGCCGATGGCGCCGGCGTTATCCACGGAGGCTACGGTCAGGGCGTTGGCATAAGTGCCGGGGGAGCCGCCGGCGGCGAAGTTGGCGCCGTCGCTGTATAGGTATCCGCCGGTGGCGGCGTTTTCGACCCAGTAGCCGGAGTTGCCGGCGGAAATGGTGACCACCGTGTCCGTGGAGGTCAAACCGTCCAGAATCTGAGCGTATGTGTCGTTATAGGCGTAGCCGGGGTAGGGCGAGCCGAGGGAGAGGTTGACGGTGTCGCAGTCCAGCAAAATGGCGTCTTCAATGGCGGCCATATAGTCCGAGTCGTAAGCGCCGCCGTTTTTACCGAAGACTTTCATGGTGATGAGCTGGGCATCCGGCGCGGAGCCGGTGACATAGACGGCCTCTGCGGCAGGGATATAACTGCCCTTGCCGTCGGGAAGATAGCGGTTGGCAGTGGCAATGCCGCCAACATGGGAGCCGTGGCCGCCTTGGCTATCCCGGTCATGGGTGATGTCCAGGTCTTTGTCCACGTAGTTGTAGCCGAAGGGGAGCTTTTCGTTGAGGTAAAGCTGCTCCGCCGTCAGGCCGGAGGTGCGCTCGTAGGCGTGCAGCTTGGGCAGCACGTCTTCAATTTCCGCCTTGTCCAGAAGGGAGAGGGACTGGATGTAGTCGTCGCTGTCCTCTCCGGCGGCTTCGGCGTCCTGCGCCAGGGCGTACAGGAAGGCGCCGTTGTCAAAGGACTGATGATCCGTATCCGTGCCGGTATCGATGACGGCGATGCGGCTCCCGGCGCCGGTGTAGCCGTCTGCCCAGGCGATTCCCGCGCCGGTCATGCCGTCGGAGAGGATGGTCTGGGGCTCTGCGGAAGCGGATTGCTCCGTGAGGGGCATGTACTGCTGCTCCAGAATGACGTCTTGCACGCCGTCCAGAGCGCGAATTTCATCCAGCTTACCGTAAGGCACGTTGGCGGAAATCAGGTTGCAGGCCAAGGTCATGTTCCATACCACGTCCAGCTCCTGCCCGCCCAAAACCTGGGTGGAAATGGCCTGAGCGACGGCCTCCTGATCGGCCAGAAGCCGATCCCGGTAAGCCATGGCCCCTGCGTTTTGCGCGATCCCGGCAGTGGCATAGCCTGCCTGCACCGTGGACCGGTCTGCAAGGAGAATGGATACCCGAACCTGGTCTGTGTCTTTGTGGGTCTGCTCCGTGGTTTCCGGCTGGGTGAATTGCCGGTCCGCCGGGGGTGCGGTGTGCCGGGTATGCTCCACCTCTGCCCAGGTGAGCGTCCCCGCAGCCTGGACAGGCGCGGCGAAACTCAGCAGCAAGCAGGCGACGATCGCCAGGGAAAGGAAGCGGAAAATGGGGTGCTTTCTCATTGGTTTCGAGCTCCTTATCGTCTGTATTTACCGCGAAGGCGCGGCAGGCCTCTATTGTTCCGGCGACAGCCGGTTATAGATGAGAACGTTACTCCATGAGCAGCGAGACCACCCGGTTTTTCAGCCAGCGCAGAAAATCGGTGTTGGCCTTGTAGTAGACGTAGATGCCCCGGCGCTCGGAGGTGATGAGACCGGCCATGACCAGCTTTGTCATATGGTGGGACAACGTGGTAAAGGAGAGGCCCAGCTTTTCCGTCAGCTCCTGGACGTAGACCTCCTCGTGCTTCAGCATGGTGAGGATCTGCAGCCGGATGGGATCGCCGATCACTTTGATGTATCCGGCCAGGTCCTTCAGGGGAATATCCCGCTTGCCGTACTGCTTAGCCGCGTCGTGGAGCACGCCGATTTCAATGTGATTGTATACCGGCTGGTCGTCGGTTTTCTGATAGGTAATGGTGTAATACTCATTCACGGCAAAGAGACAGGGATACAGGCGAAATACCTCTGCCTCACGGTTAAAGATATGGACCTCCTCGTCTCCGGTAAAGGCCTCCTCCGGCGTCTTATTTTGGTAGATAGACGCAAAGCGCTCCAGCAGGGGGGCATAAAGCGGCGCGTTTTCCACAATGGCCTCCATCCCGGGGCGAAGAAGCTCCGTCAGCTCATCTACGTATGCAGAAAAATTCCGCACCACGCCCAGAATCCGGTACCGCTCCGCCTCGGACACGGGATATTCTGAGATGTAGTCGTAGAACGTGGCAAAATCCCGGCACTCCTCTCTCTGCCATATTTCATTGGGCACGGCGAAGGTCAGACGGACGCGGAAAATGATCTCCTCTACAGACAGCCCCTTCAGCTGGTCCCGATATTCCTCCAGGCTGGAGAACTCCCAGGGGTCCGTGGCGCTGGGCATGAAAATCGCCGTAGCCAAATTGACGCCCAGAGCGCGGACGCGGGAAGGCGTCTGGCCCAGATCATCGAAGAAGAAGTGCAGCCGCTCCTCGTCGGCCGGACAAGGAACATCGTTGAGCCGCTGCTCCAGGGCCTCCAGCTTTCCGAATAAGGCGTCGATGCTCTCCTTACTCTCCGGGTACTGCTCCCGCATGCTGGAAATGGCGGCGGAAATGGGGCGGTTGTTGATCCGCCGGGTGTAGTAGGACAAGACCTCTACTATGGGGTGAATCTTAGGGGATACGATCAACTTGCGGTTCTGCGTTGTGGGATAACTCATGGCAATTGACTCCTTACATGAACAAGCTTTCGCTAAATCACAATCCTTATAGCAAGTATACCTGGACTTTCGACCCATGTCAAGATGATTTTTCCAAATTTCGTATTGACATGGCGAATAATCCCATGTATACTATGGACATAGTGATGTAGCCTAGTACGTCACTATAAAAATACAAACGTGGAGGAATCAAACATGTTGAGGCAACGAATTTTTGCCGGCCTGCTCGTTATGGCGCTGGCCCTGTCCCTGTTTGCCGCACCGGCTACGGCTGCGGGAGCAGACAAAACCTTTGCTGCACCCCGGAGCACATCGGGGGAGCCCGTGGAAGTCCCCAAGGGCTATAATGTCAACGATTTCACCAAGCTCAGCGCCTTTTTGGAAACCACCGACGGCAACGGGGTGAAAAACGGCGCGAAGCTGAGCGAGAGCTACCATCCTGCCGATCCCTCCACCTGGGGCTCCGCCGTCCAGTGGACGGAGTTGGACGGGGAAATGCGGCTGCTCAGAATAGACGCCGTCTCCACCGGCCTGTCCGGCAGCTTGGACCTGTCCGGCTGTGCAGCTTTGGAGAAGCTAAACCTCAGCAACAACAGCTTGACCAAGCTGGATGTATCCGGCGACGGCGCCTTGCTTTCTTTGGCTTGCAATAGCAACCAGTTGACCGAGCTGACTTTGTCCGGCAACGGCAAGTTGAGTTCTGTGGAATGCTACCGGAACCGGCTCACCTCTTTGGACTTCTCCGACGCCGTCCGGCTGTCGACCCTGTTCTGTTATGAAAATCAGCTGACCTCTCTCTTAATCCCCCAGTGCACCCGCCTGCGGAATCTTTACTGCGGCCAAAACCAGTTGTCTGCCTTGGACGTCAGCGCCTGTACCAACCTGTATTCCCTGAGCTGCTCCGTCAATGAGCTGACGGCACTGGACGTGTCCCAAAATCCGGGCCTTACCATGCTGGTCTGCGGCGCAAACCCCATCGCCGAGCTGGATCTCTCGGCCAACACCGCGCTCACCACCCTCTACTGCAACGACAGCCGGTTGACGCAGCTGCACCTGGACCACCTCACGAGGCTAAGCACGCTGCTCTGCTACAACAACCAAATCACAGATTTGACCTTGAGCACGGTTACCACCATTTTAAGATGCTCCGACAATCCTCTGGGAGAGCTGAATGTGAGCGCTTGCGGATGGTTGCGGGACTTGGAATGCAACAATACCAATCTGAAGGAATTGGATATCAGCCAGAACACCCTGCTGTCCAATCTGGAGTGTGCAGATAACCAGCTGCGTGAACTGGACACGACGGTCCACACCGCTTTGAATTACTTAAACTGCAGCGGTAACCAGCTGACGGCGCTGAACCTCAAAAACGCGGCGGGACTCCTTTCATTAAATTGTGCCGGGAATCCCTTACAGACCATCGACCTCACCCAAAATGCGAAGCTTTGGAACCTGGACATTCGGGACACCGAGATTACGGAGCTGGATTTATCCGCCAATGTAGACCTCTCCGCCCTGAATACCTCCCCGGTTTTCAAATCCCTGGATCTGAGCGCCGCAACGAATTTCCCGGCGGACCGAGTTACCGCCGTGGGGAGCGGCCGGATCGGCGTTACCTCCGTCAACAGCGACGACTTGTATCCCGACACCAGTTACAACCACTGGCAGATTTCCATCCACGCCGTGCCTGAGGAAGAAGGAGCTTTCCAGGGCTGGTACGAGGACAGCGATTGCACCAAGCTCATCGGCAGCGACAGCGCCGTCTGCATTCAGACTGTCGCGGAAAACGGAACGGTAGAATCCCGGGAAGAGCGGGAATATTACGCCCAATTCACCGGCACATCCGCCTGCACCCACGGGGAGACGGAGCTTCGCGACGCGAAGGAGGCCTCCTGCACGGAAGACGGCTATACCGGCGACACCTACTGCAAGCTCTGCGGCCGGCTGTTAGAGGAAGGTGAGACCATTCCCGCTCTGGGCCACAAGACTGAGCTGAAAAACGCCAAGGAAGCTACTTGCACCGAAGACGGTTACACCGGCGACGAAATTTGCACGGTCTGCGGCGAGACGGTGAAAATGGGCGAGGCCATCCCCGCTCTCGGCCACAAGACTGAGCTGAAAAACGCCAAGGAAGCCACCTGCACGGAAGACGGCTACACCGGCGACGAAATTTGCACGGTCTGCGGCGAGACGGTGAAGCAGGGCGAGGTCATCCCGGCCCACTGCGACTCCCAGGCCTTCTCCGACCTGGACATCAACCGCTGGTACCACGAATACACCGACTATGTCATTTCCCATGAGCTGATGAACGGCGTCTCGGACAACCGGTTTGCGCCGGATTCCAAGCTGACCCGGGGCATGCTGGTGACCACCCTGTACCGCCTGGCGGGAGAGCCGGAGGTGACGGAGCTTTCTTCCTTCACGGATGTGCCGGAGAACCGGTACTTCACGGAGGCCATTGCCTGGGCCCAGGATGTGGGTCTGGCCAAAGGCGTGACGGAGACCCGCTTCGCACCGGAGTCCTCCGTCACCCGGGAGCAGGCGGTGACCTTCCTGTACCGGTATGTGACCTTAATCCTGGAGCAGGAGCCCGACCGGGGCGGAGATCTCACCCAGTTTACAGATGCCGGTAAGATCTCCAAATTCGCCGAGAAGCCCATGGCTTGGGCGACGGCGGAGGGCTTCCTAGAGGGCTACGGCGACGGGACGGTCGGTCCCCAAAAGTCCGTAACCCGGGCGCAAATGGCAAAGTTCCTGACGATTCTTTCTCAAGATTTCTGATCGCTTCCTCATGCTTCTCCTTTCTGCAGGAAACGGCCCCTATGGGTTTCCCATAGGGGCCGTTTCCCGGTTCCGCTTTGGGATAAGAAACCCGGAAAAAAGCAGTTATCCCTTGCGTATTTCAGCTTTATGCGGTAAAATACCGGTAGATTCGTTGGAATGGAGTGGATGGGATGCGCATCACGGAAAGGAAGATCCGGGAGCTGGTTCCCGACGAGGACTATGCCAGAGGGCTGGCCTATTATCAGCAGGGGCGAGTCCACGGCTATCGGGAAATGAAAGCGGCGGACTCCGTCAAGATCTCCTGCAGCGTGCAGGGGACCAGGCTTTACTCCGTCATTGCCTCCTACTCCGCCAAGGGGGTGGCGGCCTTGTGCACCTGCCGCCGCTTTGGGGAGCTGCACTCCTGCAAGCACCTGGTGGCGGCGCTTCTGACCTTCGCCCACTACCGGGGCGACGGCGCCAAGAGCGACCTGAGTGTCAGCCGGATGCTGGAGGCGTATCTGAACCGGCCGGAGTCCGAGGTGGACCCCACCCGGCAGGCGCAGCTGGTTCCCCGGCTGACGGTAGGGTCCTATGCCGCGTCCTATCCGTCCCTGTCCTTCCGAGTCGGCTTTGACAAGCTGTATGTGGTGAAGAACATCAAGACCTTTTTGGAGCTGGTGAGCCGGGGGGAGGAGGCGAGCTACGGCAAGGGGCTGCTCCTGTGCCATGCGGCGTCTCAGTTTGACGGGCCGTCCCGGGCCCTCATCGCCCTTTTGATGAATGAATTTCGCAGCTTCCGCACCTTTGAACCGGGTGACGCGATGTACGATGATTATGAAAATCCCATGAAAAGCAGGTCGGAGCTTCAGCTCACCGGGGCGGCCTTCGACCGCTTTTTTCAGATCTATCTGCACCGGCAGGTGGCGTGCAGCCTGGAAAACTGCGACTCCGTCCTGCTGGAGGAGGGAGACCCGCCGGTGACGCTGCGGCTGCGGGGGGGGACGGACCGTGCGGATTTGGCGGTGGAGCTGCCGGAGGGGTGCCGGTTTTTCGGCTACAGCGGGGCGCTTTACGCCCTCTGCGGCGAGAAGCTGCTGCGGTGCTCCCGGGATTTTCAGGAGCGGGTCTACCCCATGCTCTCCATCGGCTCCAGGGAGATGAAAATCTCTCTGTCGGACCTGCCCGCTTTTTGCAGCTGCGTCCTGCCGGAGGTCCGGGACTGGGTCTGCATGGAGGACCCGGACCGGCTGCTGCAACAGTACGCGCCGGAGGAATGCACCCCGCGCTACTACTTCGACCTGGATGAGGACCGGCTTTTGGCGGAGCTGAGGTTCCGGTACGGGGAGCGGGAGGTGCCCTATGGTCCCGCCGCCACCCAAGATCTTTCCGTAAAGCGAAATGCCAGGCAGGAGCAGGCGGCGCTGGCGCCCCTGCGCCGGTGCCTCCAGGAGGACCGGGCCGGGTTTTTCTTCCTGGAGGGGGAAAATGAGATTTTCGACTTCCTCACCGAGACGCTGGACAGCTTCCATGCCTACGGAGAGGTCTATGTTTCCCAGCGCCTGGGGGACAAGCAGATTCGTCCCTCCCGGCCGGTGGTGGGGATCTCCGTTTCGGAGGGCTTGCTGAGCCTGGACATCGACACCGGCGAGTTCCCGCCGGAGGAGCTGGAGGCGCTGTATGCCAGCCTGTTAAAAAAGCAAAAGTATCACAAATTGAAAGACGGCCGCTTTCTGACGCTGGGCGGGTCGCCTTATGAGACGCTGGCGGAGATGGTCCATATGACCCGGCTGCCGCCGGGAGAGCTGGCGGGGGGACATGTGACCGTTCCGGCCTTTCGGGGGCTGTACCTGGACGGGGTTTTGAGCGGAGACGAGGGACTCCAGGTCAACCGGGACGAGCGGTTTCGCGCGATGATTCAGAATTTTCAGTCTGTGGCCGAGGGAGATGCCCCTCTTCCGGCCGGACTGGAGTCGGTGCTCCGGCCCTATCAAAAGGTGGGCTTTCAATGGCTGAAAACCCTGGAGAGCTGCCACTTCGGCGGCATTTTGGCCGATGAGATGGGCTTGGGCAAAACGGTGCAGGTCATTGCGTACCTGGCCACGGTTCCCCACCGGCAGACCGGGATGCCCAGCCTGGTGGTGTGTCCCACCTCGCTCATCCTCAATTGGGGAGACGAGCTGGCCCGGTTTGCGCCCCAGCTCCGCGCCGCCCTGTTGCTGGGCCCGGCGGGGGAGCGTGAGCGCATGATGGAAGATTGCGCCGATTGGGATGTTTGGGTCACCTCCTATGACCTACTGAAGCGGGATACGGACCGGTACCGGACGCGCAGCTTTTACGCCTGCATCCTGGACGAGGCCCAGAATATCAAAAACCAGTCTACCATGGCCTCCAAGGCGGTGAAGCGGATTGCCTGCCGGCAGCGGTATGTGCTCACCGGCACGCCGGTGGAGAACCGCCTCAGCGAGCTGTGGAATCTGTTTGATTTTTTAATGCCGGGCTATCTGTTCTCCCATACGGCCTTCCTGGAGAAGCTGGAGCGTCCCATCGTCCAGAGCGGAGACCCGGAGGCCAGGCGGCAGCTCAGCCGCCTGGTGCAGCCGTTTTTGCTGCGCCGTCTGAAGCGGGACGTGCTGAAGGAGCTGCCGCCGAAAATCGAGCACACCCGGAGGGTTCCCCTCTCCGAGGAGGAGCGGAAAACCTATCTGGCGGCGGCCGGTGCGGCCAAGGCCGCCTATTTCGGGGAGGGGCAGAATAAGCTGCAAATCCTGGCGGCGCTGACGCAGCTGCGGCAGATTTGCTGCGATCCCCATCTGTGCTTTTCCAACTACCAGGGCATTTCCAGCAAGCTGGAGGCCTGCTTGGAGCTCTGCGCCGGTATGGTGGAAAACGGGCACCAGGTGCTTGTGTTCTCTCAGTTCACCTCCATGCTGGAGCGAATCCGGCAGCGGCTGGAGGAGGCCGGGATCTCCAGCTTTACCCTGCAGGGCTCCACGCCCAAGGAGCAGCGGGCGCAGATGGTGAAGGACTTTCACAACGGCGGAGCCCAGGTTTTTTTGATTTCCCTGAAGGCGGGCGGCACCGGGCTGAATCTGACGTCGGCGGATGTGGTGATTCATTACGACCCGTGGTGGAACCTGGCCGCCCAAAACCAGGCCACGGACCGGGCCCATCGGATGGGCCAGCAGGAGAGCGTGCATGTCTACCGGTTTATCGCCAAGGACACCATCGAGGAGCGGATTCTGGAGCTCCAGGAGAAAAAGTCCGCGCTCATGGACGCCGTCACCGGGGGAGAGGGCCAAAGTATTCTCTCCATGTCCAAAGAAGAGCTTCTGTCCCTGCTGGACTGACCCCCAATACACGCGACACGCCGCCTTCCTCAAAGAAGGCGGCGTGCCGTTTTGGTGAAATGATGCGATTACGAAAGCCGGCAGCGGACGGCCAGGCGGGCGCTGCCGCCTACGGTGCAGGTGAACAGCGTCAAGTCCCAAATTCCGGAGGTCATCTCCTCCACCGCCGTTTTTTCCAGAGTTTCCAGTTCCACCACGGTGTAGGACAGGACCCGGCCGGTGAGGTCTGTGAATTGCACCGAATCCCCCGGCTCCAGCTCGTTCAGACGCCCAAAATGGCTGGGGTAGTTGTGCCCGGCAATGACGAGGTCTTGGGTGGATAGGGAACCGGCATACCGGCAGGGGGAGGTCTTCAGCGTGGGGAAGCTCCAGTCCCAGGCCACCGGGAGGCTGAGGTCCAGGGCGGGGATGGACAGAACGCCGGAGTAGCGCCGCTGCTCCACGGTCCGCAGGACCATGTCCGGCTCGGCCTCCCCGTCCCCTTCTGAAGGGGCGGAGGAGGGCTGGATTTGGGGCAGAAGCTGGACCAGGACAGTCTGGACCGCTTCTGCGGCCCGGCGCTGGTCCCAGAGGTTGTAGGCCGTCAGCAGCAGAGCCAGGGCCAGAAGAAGCCCGCCGGACAAAATGAGAAAGCGGCCGTTACGTCTCATGGCGTTTGGCGCCCTTTGCACGGCGCAGACCTGCGGCGAGGAGCAGCCCACCGGCCAGAGCGAGGCAGGGGACCGGCCACCAGAGCTGGCCGGTTTGGGGAAGCTCCGGCGCCCTTGGCCCGGTAGGGTCCTCCGGCTGGACAGGGGTTTCGGCTTCCGGCTTGATCTGTGCGGAGACGGACGCTCCGGCCGGAATCCAGAGGGTAACCGGCGCGGGCCGGTAGGTACCGGACTCCGACTTGTGGGCGCTGCCCAATACCAGGTATAGTCCCGGTTCCAGGCCGGAAAACGCCGCCGTTCCCTGGAGGACGGCCCCGGAGCCGGTAGCCGGGATCCGGTGCTGCTCCACATAGCGGGCCAGGGTTTTGGTCCGCTCGGTCCGCTGTTCGTTGGTGGCGCAGGAGAGACGGACCGGGCAGTCCTGAAATGGGTCCGTCAGCCCTTGGCTGCCGTCGGTCACCTGGTAAATTTGAAACGTCACCCCTTCATAGTCATAGGACAAGATCAGGGCTCCGTCCCCGGCGGCCCGGGCCGGGGTCAGGAGCAGGACGGTACACAAGCAGGAAAGGAGCAGCCTGGACCAGCTTCGTTTTTTCATTCCGGACCGCCGCCTTCCCCGGCAGGCGTGGCAGCCTGCCTTTTTTTTCGATGCCTGCGCCGGATCCAGAGGGGAAGCAGCACAAGTAAGAGAAGCAAAACCATTGCGCCCAGCAACCAGAAGGGCCAACCGGCGGAGCCTGCTCCGGCCTGTGTTTCGGCTTCCTCGGTAACCCGGTGTCCCCGAACCAGGAGGCGGTGGGTATTCACGCCGTAGGGCACGCAGGTGTACAGGGTGACATAATCCATGCCCTCTGTGATGTACAGAGGTTCAATGTTGTCCGGAAGGGTGGTTTGGATTTTGTCCACCTCGTAGGTCATGTCCCGGTCCAGGATGGATACGGTGAACCGGTCTCCCACCTCCAGCTGGTCCAAGTCGGTGAACATCTTGGCCTTGACCAGTCCGTTGTGGGCGGTGAGGACGCAGTGGGTGCTGGGGCCGCCGGTGGGCAGGCTGGAGCCCAGCCAATAACCGGCTCCGGCCTGCAGCTCCTGCTCCTTGGTGCCCTGATAAATGGGCAGCTCCACGTGGATTTTGGGAATGCGGATGTAGCCCATCATGCCGTTGCCCAGGGGGTTGAGCAGACCGGCGACCCGGTCTGCCTCCTCCGGCGTGACGGTCAGCTGATTGGGTTTGTCCAGCAGCTCCCGGTTGTATGCCTCCGCCGCCTCCCACAGGTCGGAGTAATCGATCCCCTGGCCCTCCAGCACCTGGTTGTACTGGGCCACCTCCCGCTTGGCCTGCCACCGGTAGAGCAGGTCGCTGGCGGTGGGGTACAGCAGAACGCCCAGGCCGATGAGCAGCAGAAGGAGGAAGAGTACGGTGCTGACGCGAGGTTTTCGTTTCATATGTCGGATCTCGCCTTTCTCAAAGGGTGCGGGGGGAAGGCCTCAGACCGGGAGGGCCGGATTTCCCAGGGCGGTTGGTTCGTTCCAAGGGATTAGGCGCGCTTTTTCTTCCGGGAGATCAGGAACAGAACCGCAGCGGCTGCCAAGATGGCGATGCCCACGACGGTGTACACCACCGTACCGCTGCCGCCGGTGTGGGGAATCAGAGCGTTGGCAAATTGCACGGAGACGACGTGATCTGTCGTGTCCTTTACGGAGATGACGACTGTTAGCTCCTTATCGCTTGCCACGTATCCCTCCGGCGCTTTGGTTTCCTTCAGGTAGTAGGTGCCTGCGTCCAGACCGTCGCGGATTGCGTAACCGTCCGAACCGGAGGTCAATTTGATGATGCTGCTTTCGATGACGTTGCCCTCTGCGTCCTTCTGGTACAGTTCAAACTCCGCGCCGGGCAGGGGGGCGTTTGTTTCTTGATCATACTTAAAGACCGAGAGCTGAAAGGTGTCGACCTGGACGATATCCTTTTCCGTCTTGCCGCCTTCATATTCCACCCAGGCGGTGTTGTGGTAAGTACCGGCGGTGATATCCGTTGCGGCGGTAGCGGAGTAGGTCAGCACAATGGGGGCCGTGCCGAACTCAGCTTGCGTGAAATACTCCGCATCGTACAGCTTCACCAGGTCCAGGGTGAGGGAGATGATGGTTTGCTGGCCTTCTGCGACGGTGGACTTCAGGGTATAGAGACCAGAAGGAACGTCTTTGCCGTTTACGGTAACCTTCAGAGAATCCGCGTTGAAAATGAGCTGGGGATCCATGCGGTCCTCAAAGGTCAGGAGATAGGTGCCGCCGTTGAGGGGACTGTTGTGGGAGAGGGTCGATACCTCGGGGGGATTCACCTCAGCCGGCTCCAGGTAATTGGTCAGGTCCTCCGGTACGTTGGAGGTCAGAACGAAGTCCACCTGATCACCGGCAGCTACGGTGTCGGCATCCACCAGCTCCTCGCCGGACTGAATCTTCTTCTCCAGGCCGGGGTAGCTGGTTTTGGAGCCGGTATCATCTAGTGTGAAGGCAAGATTAAAGACAATATCATGATTCTGATAGCAGTTATCCATATAGAAGTCTACTTGGAATGTGAGGTCGGCCTCTGCGGCCTGGTCCGACAGATTGGCAGCTGTGAATTGACTGCTCAGTAATGTGTCCAGCTTCTTCAGCGGCTCAGAGTTTTCCACCATGTAGCTGGAGAGCGGTTCACCGTTTACAGTGAATAGACTGTTATAGAGGAAATAGTAGCCGAGGGCGGCGACATCGGGATTGGTTTCTCGAAGGTCTTCCCGATATGCATTGCCGCAAGTAAAAATGGTCCGGATATACTTCATGGAAGCATTTTCCAGACGGTCCACTTCCTCATTTCCGCCGTATGACTCATAGTGGTCATTATAGTAATCCAAATAGTACTCTCCCAAATAAGAAACCGTAATTTCTTCATTGGTCATATCTTCCGTGCCGTAGCCTTTGTTCCGGAGGGCTTGTCCGATTGCTTCGTCGGTTAGGTTTTTTCTCGTCGTGTTCATGCTATAGCGGTCGAATACGTTGGGATCCAGTTCGTAAAGAACAGCGTTGCAGCAACGGATTACGTCGTTCCATGAGCCAAGATAGACATTGTAACCGTCAAAGGTAGGCACCGGATGTTGATTGATTTCCGTTTCATAGGCGTCTGTGCCTAACACGACGCTTTCAGGCAGATAGGCGTACTTCTGGGCGGACTGGTTCACGATTTTGATCTTTACATCCGACGTTTGGCCGGGTACGTGAAGATCTTTGTCAACAATTTCACCGATTTCTCCCAAGTTGACATGGATGGGGCCTGTTGCGTCTTTTGCAATGGTCACGATGATCTGATTGTTGTCCATATCCAGTTCAGTTTGAACGTAGTCGGAGGTTGCAGGATATTGCGGTTTTTCCACGGTTGCAGCGGAGACATGGAATGTCAGGCTCATGATCATGAGGATTGCAAGGAAAATAGATAACGATTTCTTCATGATATATTTCTCCTTATTTGATTTGATTGGAATGGGGTAAATTGGGGAATGCGCATTCCCTCCTAACATACGTGCCCGTCTCCGAATTGCAGCTGACGGAAGCCAAGCTGTGTCATCCGCCTGCACAGCTTTGGGCTTGGCAGGCATTCGGCAGGATACGGCTCATGGCTCCGCCCACAGCGCTCCTATGCAGTTCTATGCCCGTGTGCCCTCCCCTCTTTTTCCGGAATGTTACAACAAAATTCCGATTTTGTTGTAAACGAATTTCCGCCGTTTTGCCGGGGGATGCAAACGGCGCTGCAAATTGCCGGTTTTCCAAAAGGCACGCCGAGGAAGGCTGGAAAATCCATTTTTTCCAGTCTTCCTCGGCGTGTGTTTGGGATGCGGCGCAACCATGTGTCGGAGAGGGGAAGCGCGGCCGCGCTTCCCCCTATGCGCTTGACGGGGTTGCGGTTCTCTGTTATGATAAAAATGAAGGCGGACTTTGCCTGATATGATATGAATTTTATAAATGAGGTCTTGTATGAATGTACAGCAGCTGTGTGAAAAAATAAGCCTGCCGTCTGAGGTCAGAAGCAGGCTGGCGGATTGTTTCCGTGCGGTTGACTTCGGTGCGGTGGACGGGGCATTGCGGGATTTTCTGGTTTATGAGAAGATTCCGGACGCTTGCGCGGCCTTGCAGGAAAAGCTGGGAGACGACGAGGATCACATGAAAATGCTGGCCTGCATGTTGCAGGCGTCGGCCAATGCCTATGCCGTTTATCAGGAAAGGGGCGTGGACGACGGGATCTACGTTGCCACCATGAAATGCTACACGCGATTTCTAAACGAGACGTATCAAATGACAGGCCGGTATGATTTTGACCGGTATGGGTGGACAGGCCGTCAGGCAGGCTGCCATTTGTTTCGAATCGGCCAACTGGAATATGAGATCAGCCCCCGGGCGGGCCGAGTTACGATTGAAATCCATATCCCGTCCGATGCGGATTTTTCCCCGGCTTCTGTGGAGGAATCCCTGAAGCAGGCAAGGGCCTTTTTTGCCCGGTATGATCCGCAGCTGTCTCATTGCGCGTATTGCTGCCGTTCCTGGCTGCTGGACCGTCAGCTGAGGGGGATGCTGGGGAAGGACTCTCATATTCTCAGTTTTCAGAACCGGTTTACCATATTCGACGAAGGGGAAGCCGGCGCCGATGTGCTGCGGTGGCTGTTCCAAACCCAGGAGACTTGCTATGAGGCCTTACCCGAGAGGACTTCTTTGCAAAGAAAGGTGAAAATGCATCTTTTATCCGGCGGTGTCATTCGAAATGCAGGCGGCATATTGTGCAAACCGTGATGCCTCGAAGCCGCGCTGCCCGTGTGCATGCAGAATGCGAAGATCGAACTTACATCATGAAAGGGACGGAGCGCAAATGGGAAGGGAACTGACACAGGGACCCGTCACGAAAACGCTGCTGCGTTTTGCTATTCCAATGATTTTGGGGGACCTGCTGCAGCAATGCTATAACATTGCCGACACGCTGATTGTGGGAAGATTTCTGGGGACAGACGCGCTGGCTGCAGTGGGCTCGGCGTTTTCCCTGATGACCTTCCTGACGGCCATTTTACTGGGGCTTGCCATGGGCAGCGGCACGGTTTTTTCCATCTATTATGGGCGGAAGGATGAACACGGGCTGAAGGAAGGGATTCTGGCTTCCTTCACCCTGCTTGCCGCCGTCACGGTACTCTTGCATATTCTGACCTTTGCTTGCTTGGACTGGACGATTGCGGTGCTGCGTACGCCGGATCATCTGGTGGGGATGACGCGGGAGTACCTCGCGGTGATTTTTGTCGGAATGACCGGCATCTTTCTGTACAACTTTTTTGCTTCGTTGCTGCGTTCTCTGGGAAATTCCGTGGCTCCGTTTGTGTTTCTGGCGATTTCTGCCTGCCTGAATATCGTCCTGGACCTTTGGTTTGTGGCAGGCCTCCACCGCGGCGTGGCCGGAGCGGCGGAGGCCACCGTCCTTTCTCAATATGTCTCCGGAATTGGAATTGCCGTTTACACCAGATGCAAATTCCCAAAGCTGCTGAAGCGTGACCGCCGGGTCTCCCTGCGGCTCAGCCGCGTGAAGGAAATTACCCGCTTTTCCGCGCTGACCTGCTTGCAGCAGTCGGTGATGAACCTGGGGATTCTGGCCGTGCAGGGACTGGTCAACAGCTTCGGGCCGGTGATTATGGCGGCTTTTGCCGCCGTTAAGATCGACGCCTTTGCTTACCTTCCCGTACAGGATTTCGGCCATGCGTTTTCCACCTTTGTCTCCCAAAACTACGGCGCGAAACAGACCGGCCGCATACAGAAGGGCGTTCGGACGGCGTTCTGGATTTCCGCCTCATTCGGCGGGATTCTCTCCCTGCTGGTCTGCGCGCTGGCGGGACCGCTGATGGGACTGTTTGTCCATGGGTCCGAAGGGGCGGTCATTGGGGAAGGCGTCCGGTATCTCCGCATAGAAGGCGCCTTTTATTGCCTCATCGGCGCGCTGTTTTTGCTGTACGGGCTGTATCGCGGCCTGGGAAAACCCGGCATGTCGGTGGTTCTCACGGTTGTGTCTCTGGGCGTCCGGGTGGCCTTGGCCTATGCGCTTTCTGCCGTGCCGGGCATCGGCGTTGCAGGAATCTGGTGGGCGGTTCCCATCGGCTGGTTCTTAGCAGATGCCCTGGGCCTGGGATACTATGTTGCGCGGCGCAAAACATGGATGACATCCATGGCCCGGGAGATGGATCCACCGGCGTAATGTACCTCGGAGCGCTGCTGCGCCGTCTTGTCACAAAATGGAAATCTTTACCAAATTCACACCTTGTCAAGGGCAGTTTGCGTTTTTTCAGGGTAAGTACTTGAAAAGTAAATGGGAAGTTGCTACAATATTGTATAACCTGTCGCCGGAGCGGGCACACGGCGCTTCAATAGAACGGAGGTTTACAACAAAATCGGAACTTTGTTGTCAGATAACCAAGTCGAGCTGCTCCATAAGCCGTTGGTGCTCCGTACCGCTTTCCATAATATAGATTCGGGTGGTTTCGATGCTGGCGTGGCCGAGGAGGTCCGCCAGCTTTGCCATGTCCTTGTCCAGGCTGTAAAATGTCTTGGCAAATAAATGGCGGAAATTGTGGGGGAACACCTTGCTGGGCTCTACGTTTGCCAGTTGGCAGAGCCGGTGCAGCTCTCGCCAGACGTTGGAGCGGTCCATGGGGGCGCCGGATCTGGTGACGAAGATGGGACCGGCGGTCATTTGGCGGCTGCTGCAATAGGACTGCAGCAGGCTTCGGAGCTTGGCGGGGAGAAAGATGAGGCGCTGCTTTCCCTTGCAATCTACCATAGTCCGGCCGGTTTGCAGAGACTCCACCGTGACAAACGGGAGCTCAGAAATTCGGATGCCGGTGGCGGCCAGGGTCTGAATCAGGCAGAACAGGCGCTGATTGCCGGGGGAGCGGGCCGCCTCTAACAGGCGGCGGTATTCCGGCTTGCTCAGCTCCTGCGCCTCATTTCGGAAAATCTGCCGCTGCAGCCGCAGCGGTTTGACCCGGCAATCGCTCCAGCCCAGAAACTGGAACAATCCGTTGGCTGCGGCCAGCATGGAGTTCACGGTGCCGGCGGCATAGCTTCCGGTCAGATGCTGCTTCCAATCCATGACGGCCTCCTTGTCTATGGTGTTGTTCCCGGCGAGAAACCGGAGCAGGTTTTGCAAGTCCCGGTTGTATTTTTGAATGGTACCCGGACTTCGCTCTGCCTCCTGCAGATAGTGGCAATAATCCTGCAGCTGTGTCTGTGTGATCATCGGATGCATACGAATCCCTCCTTCATCATGAGTGTACCAATTTATCCGGTGTTTGAAACAAAATTTTTGCTGCAAGGGATTGGTCCGGCTGGGTGGCGGCGGCGTCGAAGAAAGCAGAAGGAAAAACGCTGGGCGGGAAAAAAGGGAAAAACAGAAAGCGGCAAATTCCGCCGCCCATAGTTTGGCCGGAGATACATAATTCTTCTTCTTTGACAAATAATAGCCTCGACACAGAAAGCAGGGCCGGCAGCGCCGCCCGTTTAAAGGAGAATTGGTATGAAAGCAACAGGCATTGTCCGTCGCATTGACGATTTGGGGCGGGTGGTAATTCCCAAGGAAATCCGCCGTACCCTGCGAATCCGGGAGGGAGATCCCCTGGAGATTTACACAGAGAAGGACGGCGGGGTGATTTTTCGGAAATATTCGCCCATGGGAGATTTGCAGGATTTTGCGGCGCAAATCTGCGAATCCATTGGAAAAAACACCGGACGGATCGCGGCGGTGTCGGACCGGGACTCGATCATTGCCTTGTCCGGCGCGCCCCGGCGGGAGCTGGTGGACCGGCGGAACTCTGCGGATCTGGAAAATCTCATGGAACAGCGGAAAAGCTATCGCTACAGTCCGGGCAATGTGAAGCTGCGGGCGGTGGAAGGCTCGGAAAAGTATTATTTGGGAGCCGCCGCGCCGATTGTGGCCCAGGGCGACCTGATGGGCTGCGTCATGCTCCTGATGGACGAGGAGGAGACGCCGCCGGCAGAGGGCGACCAGAAGCTGGTCCAAACGGTGGCCGGTTTTTTGGGAAGACAAATGGAAGCATAACGGTACAGAGCCTGCTGCAAACGGAAGCTTGCAGCAGGCTCTGTGTATTTGTGTAACAACGTGGGAGAGCGCGTCGGGTGCGCCCCGGGGTCAAGAACCGGAGGAATGGATTCTGGAACGGAGCATCTCATCCATTTTTTCGTAGAGCAGACCGGAGGCGGCCTCATGGGCCGGGACGGAGCAGATGTACTTTTCCTGCTTGTCGTACAGATACCAATTGGTGGTGCTGAACCACGGCCGGCCGATGTCGCTCCAGAGGTAAAACCGGTCGCCGGTGAGGCGGTGGACCAGCAGGCCGTCTTGATCGATGGAGACGCCCCAAGCCCAGTTCCATACGGCGGCGGCGGCCGGAAACGGGGAGATGAGCACCATCGCCAACAGCACGCCGGGATGCACGTAGTGGGCGCCCAGGGCGGCGAAGGCCAGCAGCACCACGGAAAAATACAAAGGCGTTCCGATTCTCTCCGGGGGATGCCGGAAGGTCATCTCCGGGCGCGGGGGCAGATGGAAGCCCCATTTGCGCTTGAGCCGCAAAAGAAGAACAGCGGCCAGAGCGGTGATTGCAAAGGCGGAGAGAGCCACCCACCAACAAATGAAGCTGCACACGACCAGATATGCCAGGGCGTAAATGCCGAAGATCACACAGGAAAAGACGTCGCGCCTCTCCAGCAGGGGATCGGTGACCGGGGTGGGCAAATAGCCGGCGATGGCCAGGGCGATGATCCAGAAACAGATATGGCCCGACCAGAAGAGCATGGCCAGGCTGACGGTTATGATGGAGGCCAAAAAAGTGCCCATAATCCAGGTGTTGACCTCCACATCCTGGGGGGTCAGGGGGCGGTCGGGATCTTTGCGCTTTGTGGCGTCGCTCCGGTCTGGGTTGCCGCGCTTGGGCGGTCGGCGGGCAGGGCGGGGGACGCCGGTCCGGCTGCCCATCGGTCTGAGTCGACTCCAAGGTAATGCCCGAGTTGTCATAGGAAATCCTCTCTTTCTATGGTTTCTTTGTGACCAGGCTGCGGATCCGTTCCGGCGTCGCGCCTGTGTAACGTACGCCGTCCCACGTGATGCAGGGACCGTGACGGCAAGCCTTTTGACAGCCGGTGCGTTCAAATTGAAAGCCGCCTTTGGAGCTGAAGCCGCCGGACCTGACATCGTATGTGCGTTCTACAAAGCTCGCCAGGCGCGCTCCGGCGCATCGCGGTCCGCAGCAGACGGTCAGCCGGTGCGCAGCACCCGCCGGCCGCAGACTGGGGTACCGCCGGACCATGGCGGACAGGAAAGAGACCCGAAGGGAAAAGGCGCAGGCAATTTCCTCCAGGGCTTCCATAGGCAGCGCGCCGCCGCAGTGCTCCTGCACCTCCTGCAAAAGCGTGAGGAGGGCCTGCTGATCTGCCGGTCCGCCCAAGCGGCGGCAGCGGTCGAGGGCTTCAGCAAAGTCAAAATTCCATGGCATGGTGTCACCTCCCAGCTTCCGGCCGTTCCAGCGTTTTTATTATAGCATAAGAATATGGCGATTTAAATACCTTGAGATAAAAATAGCAAAAATTTTTTGCAGAGTACGAATTGCTATGCTGGAGAATGGAAGGTTGTCTCTGCACGATGAAAAATGGGATAATTTACCAATAGTTGAGCTGGGAATTTTTTCCTGCTATACGGATCCAAAGGGAAACTTTGGAAGCAAGGCGAAAAATTTTGCTTGTCATATGATGCAACTGTGATACAATTGTGATACAAACTGTATCCCGGAGGCGAATTTTCCATGATACGGATTTTAATTGTAGAAGATGAGCAGCCCATCGCCAATTTGATCGACTGGAACTTGACGGACTGCGGATATTCGTGCCGGAAGGCTTATGACGGTTTGACGGCGGCGGACCTGATTCTGGAAAATACATATGATCTGATTTTATTGGACATTATGCTTCCCGGCGTGGACGGATACAGCCTGCTGGAGCAAATCAAACCCACGGGGACGCCGGTCATTTTTCTCACGGCCAAGGGATCGGTGGCCGACCGGGTGCGTGGACTCCGGGCAGGCGCCGACGACTACCTGGTCAAGCCGTTTGAAATTGTGGAGCTGCTGGCTCGGGTGGAGACGGTGCTGCGCCGGGTGGGGAAGGGCAGAGAGCGCCTTCAGATCGGCGATGTGGTCATTGACGAGAGCTCCATGCAGGTGACCAAGGGGGGAGAGCCGGTATCTCTGACGAAAAAAGAATTCGACCTGCTCCTGTTATTTGTCCGGAATCAAAACATGGCGCTGTTTCGCGAGACGATTTATGAGCGGGTCTGGGAGGCGGAGTACACCGGAGACAGCCGCACGGTGGACCTGCATGTGCAGCGGCTGCGGAAGAAGCTGGGGTGGCAGCACCGCCTGACGGCGGTGTACAAGGTGGGATACCGGCTGGAGGTGAAAGAGTGAAGCTGTCCTGGAAGATCGTCCTGGTGGTTTTGCTGATTGTCGCCGTGACGGTGAGCGCCGCCAGCTATACCATGATTGCCTCTGCCTTCCAGGCGGAGCTGGACAGCCAGGTGAGCGCGGCGGCGGATGAAAGCCAAATGCTGTGCCTGACCCTGGGCGCTTTGGCCGCACAGGCCGTGGGCAACGGGGAGGGGTCTCTGCGGGAGATTTTGAACAGCAGCTTTTTTCAGAACTATCGCATGATCGTATACCGGCAGGACGGCAGCGTTTTATGGCAGAACCGGGAGGAGGCGGCCGGTCTCGCCCCGGGGGATGTGGGAGAGGAAGGCATCTGCTACATGATCTCCCGGTTGGAGCGGGGAGGGAGCCGGTATCTGGAGACGATTCAGCGGCTGGAGCTGAAACAGGAAACCTTTTACGTGGACCTGCTCCAGGAAGCGGACCAGGCGTTTCTGCGGCGGGATGCGAATCTGGCCGTTTACCACCGGGTGATGCTGGTTTCCATAGGCGCGGGCGCGCTGGCGGCTGTGGCCTGCGCTGCGGTGGTTACGGACCCCATCCGGAAGCTCTCCCGCTCCACCCGGTCTATGGCGGACGGGCAATACGCCCGCCGGGTGAAGGTGCGCTCCCGGGATGAGCTGGGGGCGCTGGCAGAGGATTTCAATCACATGGCCGACGCGCTGGAGATGAAGATTCAGGAGCTGGCGGCTGCGGCCCAAAGGCAGCGGGATTTTACGGCGTCCTTCGCCCATGAGCTGAAGACGCCCCTGACCTCCGTCATCGGTTATGCCGATACCCTGCGCAGCCGGGAGCTGTCCCGACGGCAGCAGCTGGAGGCGGCCAATTACATTTTTACAGAGGGAAAACGGCTGGAGGCCATGTCCTTTTCCCTGCTGGATCTGTTCGCCCTGGAGCGGTCGGAGCCTCAGATGACCTCCGTGCAGGCCCAGTCGTTGGCCCGGTCGGTGTCGGAGAGCGCGGGGTATCTCATGGAGCAAAGCCGGGTGAAGCTGTGCGTCGCGGTAGAGGCGGGGACCTTTACCGGGGAGCCGAATCTGCTGAAAACCTTACTGTACAATCTGCTGGACAATGCCCGAAAGGCGTCCGAGCCGGGGAGCGAGGTGGAGCTCCGGGGCCGGGCCGGGCCCGCAGGCGTGTATACCTTCCAGGTGGAGGACCACGGCCGGGGCATTCCCCGGGAGGCGCTGGACCGGGTGACGGAGCCGTTTTATATGGTGGACAAGTCCCGCGCCAGGGCCCAGGGAGGGGCCGGATTGGGGCTGGCGCTGTGCCGGCGCATTGCCGAGGCCCACGGAACCAAGCTGTATTTTACAAGTCGGGAGGGAGCGGGCACCTGCGTGTCGTTTTCCCTGGGAGAGACGGGCCTGTGAAACGAAATGCGGCGGACCGGCTTGACCGGCGCTTCGGGCTTGCCCCAACGGGAAAAGGGGCGTCCCGTTGCGGGCTCCGGCGCGGCGGCTTGAGAATGATTTGCATGGAGAGGAGGGATGGACGATGACCAAACGAGGCTGGCTTCTTTTGCTGTCGGCGGCGGCGGTGCTGGCGGGAGCCGCGTTTTTGCCCGGCGGCGTTTTGGCGGCCCGGGAGCGCATGCTGTATGGAAAAAAGCAGCTGTGGCAAAGCCTGGGGGTTTCGTTCTCCATGAATACCGGGACGCTGCTCCAGCGGCTGGAGGTGATCGGCAACCACGGAAGCGTGTCGGAAATCGATGTGGAGGTGGGCGAATCCCGATATTACGACCCGGAGACGCTGGTGTTCCTGTGTGAAAAGGAGCTGGATGAGCTGGCCGAAACAAACCGGATCGGAAAGGCTTTCCAGCTCCGGCTGGAGGACCTGCTGGCGGAAGAGGAGACAGGGCATGTTTTGTCCGCGGGCTATATGTGCGTGGTGGACTCGTCCACGGGAAATACCTTCTTATTGGGGTATCTGGCCAGTCTGTACGGGGATCTGGAACTATATCTGGATCTGGATTCCGAAAAGCTGATTTACATGAGCGGGTCTGTGGGCGAGATGGAGCAGTATTTGGGCGCGGTACCCTGGCACCATGAGGTCTGCGCCGATACCTTTGCCCGGTATCTGGACCTGCAGTACGTGGAACTGGGCGGGACGACCTCTTTTGGAGGAATGTATGCGCTGGTGGATCCGGAGGATCCGGAGGGACTTTCGGCGCCGTTTTGGGTAGAGGCCCAAAATGGCTGGGCGTCGATGGGGGTTATGCCGTACTGACGGCGCAAAGAGCCGGGCCGTCGTGTTCTCCGGAGGGCCTCCGGCGGATGCAGCGCAAATCGGAATGAATTTGGATGCAGCGGATGCGGTATGGTCCGACTATGCCGGGGCGCAGCAAATTTTTACCTGATGTATGGGAGGAAATGCAATCATGAAGCTGGAACTTGTTACACCGCAGACGGCAGGGGAACTGGACGCTTTTGTGGAGCAGCATCCCCAGGGATATTTCACCCAAACCTCCCCATGGGGAAAGGTGAAGGAGGATTGGCTTTGGCGGGGGATCCTGTGCCGGGAGGAGACGGGACGCATTCGCGGCGCCATGGCGGTTCTCATGCGCCGGGTCCGGTGGATCGGCTGCCGCATGCTGTACGCGCCCCGAGGGCCTGTGGCGGACCCCGAGGATCTGGAGACCCTCGCCCTCCTGGTCCGCGGGGCCAAGGAGATGGGGAAGGTATATCAAGGGTATTTGCTGCGGATCGACCCTCCGGCGCCGGAGTCCGACGGGGATTTCCGCCGGAGGATGGAGAGATTGGGCTTTCGGATTGACCCCATTTCCGATTTCTCCAGCTTTCAGCCGCGCTTGGGCTACCGCCTGGATTTGACCGGGAAAACGGAAGAGCAGCTTTTGGTTGCATTTCACAGGGAAACCAGGTATAATGTAAAATCGGCTGAGCAGTGCGGCGTGCATGTGGAGCCGGGCGGTCCGGAGGATGCCGAAGTCTTTTTTTCCATGATGGAACACACGGCCCGGCGGGATGGATTCACGCCCCAAAGCGCCGATTTTTACCGCAGGTTGCTCCTGGCTTTTCCGCAGTGGGCCAGAATGTATCTGGCCTGGTATGACGGCAGGCCGGTTGCCGGGACGATCTGCTTACATATGGGGAGCCGGACCTGGGAGCTGTACAGCTGCTCCGCCGGCGGCGAGGCCCGGCATTCCAATGAGCTGCTGAAATGGACCGTGATCCGGTGGGCGTTGCAAAACGGGAGCGCCTGCTGTGACTTCGGCGGCGTGGAGGGGTATCCCAACCGGGATAACCCCCAATTCGGCCTGCACCGGTTTCTGCAGGGCTTTGGTGCGGAGTTTTACGCGTATCTGGGGCAAATGGATTTGCCGTTGCGTCCCTGCCTGTGCCGGTGGGTGCAGTGGGGCCAAAGCGCTTGGCCGGCGTTGCGGGGAAAGGAGTTTTCCAAATGAACAAAAGCAAAAAAAGAGCCCGAAGAAGGCGCCGAAGAAAAGACCCGGCGCCCTATTTGGTCGGCGCCGGGCTGGTTCTGGTGGTCTTGCTTGGTTGTCTGCCTCTGCTGAGCGGAGCCGGGGAGACGGAGCCGGATGGAGCGGAGGAGCCGGTTTCCCAGGAGTCCCAAGGGCCGGTGGAGGCGCAGGAGACGGGGGAATCCGCACCGGTGGAGAAAACGGAGCCTGGAGCGGACTGCCCGGCGCTTTTGCGGGAGCTTTTGGAGCGAAATCCGGAGACCTACGACTTTGTAGCCGGGTATCCGGGAACCTATGACCTGGATGCCGACCTGGAAGAAGATTATACCCCCGGGGAGATTCCGCACCTGTTTCAGTGGGACACCCGATGGGGGTACTATCCCTACGGGGGCAATCGGGTGCAGGATTTGCTGGGCCTGTCCGGCTGCGGACCCACGGCGCTGTCTATGGTTGTGGTGGGCATGACCGGCGACACCGCCTGGAACCCGGCGAAGGTGGCCCAGTATGCCGCCGAGGCCGGATATGTCACCCGGGAGGCGGGGACCGCTTGGGCCCTGATGAGCGAGGGCTGCAGCCGTTTCGGCTTGGCGGCGCAGGACGTTCCCCTGTGGGAGGATACCATGGTACAGGCGCTGGACAGCAGTCCGCTGATTTGCGCCTTGGGCCCCGGAGATTTTACCGAGGTGGGACATTTTATCGTCATCGCCGGTTACGAGGAGGGCGCTTTTCGGGTTTTGGACCCCAATTCCCAGGCCAACAGCGAAAAGGCCTGGAGCTACGACACCCTGGAGCCGCAAATCAAGGCGATTTGGAGCTTTTCTCTGGAGGACTGAAGCCGCCGGGGGACAGAAAAGAGATACGAGGCCGGGCGCTTTGCGCGCCCGGCCTCGTGGGTATTTGGGGGAGGAGCAATTACTTGGCAAAGACCCGCTTCAAGCGGCAGAACCGGGGCAGGCCGTCTTCCTTGGCCATGCCGGTCTCGCCCTGGATGAGGGGCAGGCAGTAGTCGATGAAATCCTGGGTCACGCCGTTGCCGTCGGCGCTGATCCATTCCACGGGGACCTTTTTCTCGGTGTTCGCCACCAAAGACAGGTCGAACAGCTGGGGACGGCACTGATACCCGTTTTCGTCTCTGGTGCAGGCAAAGCCCACCATCTTGTCGGTCTCCCCGGAGACGGCCGCCTCCACGGCGGTTTTGCCGGACAGGAAGGACTCGGCGATGTCCGTGCCGGAGGCGCAGTGGGCGGCGCAACGCTGCAGCAGGCTCAGCTCAATGGGGCGGACCTTGGCGCCGGTGGCGGCTTTTACCACGTCGGCCAGTCTGGCGGCCAGTCCGCCCAGCTGGGCGTGACCGAAGCCGTCGGTGCCGGAGGTTTTGGCCTCGGAGACAAAGGTGCCGTCGGCATAATGGATGCCCTCGGATACGGCGACGATGCAGTTCTTCTTTTCCGCGTAGATCCGCTTCACGTCGGCAATGAAGGCGTCCATGTTGAAGTCCACCTCGGGCAGGTAAATGAGGTCGGGGCCTTCGCCCTTGACGCCGGCCAGGGCGGCGGCAGCTGTGAGCCAACCGGCGTGACGGCCCATGCACTCGATGATGGTGACCATACCGGTGTCGTACACCCGGCAGTCCCGGGAGACCTCCATGACGGAGGTGGCGATATATTTGGCGGCGGAGGCGAAGCCGGGGCAGTGGTCCGTACCGGCCAGGTCGTTGTCAATGGTTTTGGGAACGCCCATGACGCGGCACTCGTAGCCCACCCGGTTCATATACTTGGAAATTTTGTTGCAGGTGTCCATGGAGTCGTTGCCGCCGTTGTAGAAGAAATAGCGGACGTTGTACTTTTGGAAGATTTCCAGAATGCGCTTATAATCGGTGTCGTCCACATCCGGGTCGGCAATCTTGTACCGGCAGGAGCCCAGGGCGGAGGAGGGGGTATAGAGCAGGTGCTCCAGCTCCTTCGGGTCCTCCTCGTCCATGATCATCAGCTGATCGTTCAGCACGCCCTTGATGCCGTGGAAGGCGCCGTAAACCTTGGTGATGTTTTCGTTTTCCAGAGCGGTCCGGATGACGCCGTAGGCGCTGGCATTGATGACGGCGGAAGGACCGCCGGATTGGCCGATGATGACGGAACCGGTCAAAGCTTTGGTAGACATTTATATTACCTCCAGGAAAAATATAAAAAATTTAGACAGATTGTACAAGATGCCCCTGCGTTTGGGCATATACGTAGAAATGATAGCACAAAATGCCCCGAATGGCAAATAAAATAATTGAAATTGGGCGCATTTGTGATATAATGTCTTTAGAAAACAGGCGGATGTCCGCCGGAATCGAGAAGGAGTGTTTACAATGCCTCTGGTAACTTCTAAGGAAATGTTTCAGAAAGCTTATGACGGCGGCTATGCCATAGGCGCTTTCAATGTCAACAATATGGAAATCGTGCAGGGCATCACGGAAGCCTGCCGGGAGGAGAAGGCCCCGGTCATCCTGCAGGTCTCCAAGGGCGCCCGGGCCTATGCCAACCACACATACCTGGTCAAGCTGGTCGAGGCGGCGGTGCTGGAGTGCCCCGAAATTCCCATCGTCCTGCACCTGGACCACGGCCCCGACTTTGAGACCTGCAAATCCTGCATTGACGGCGGCTTTACCTCCGTCATGATCGACGCCTCTTCCAAGCCCTTCGCCGAAAACATCGAGATCACCAAGAAGGTGGTGGAGTATGCCCACGACCACGGCGTGGTGGTGGAGGCCGAGCTGGGCACCCTGGCCGGTATCGAGGACGATGTGAAGGTCTCTGCGGAGGATTCCTCCTATACCCGCCCCGAGGAAGTGGAGGAGTTCGTCTCCAAGACCGGCTGCGACTCCCTGGCCATTGCCATCGGCACCTCCCACGGCGCTTACAAGTTTAAGCCCGGGACCAAGCCCCAGCTGCGTTTCGACGTGCTGGAGGAGGTTTCCAAGCGGCTGCCCGGATTCCCCATTGTGCTCCACGGCTCCTCCTCTGTGCCGCAGAATTATGTAGAGATGATCAATGCCCACGGCGGCAAGATGCCCGGCGCCATCGGCGTGCCCGAGGATCAGCTGCGCCATGCTGCCGAGCTGTCTGTCTGCAAGATCAACATCGACTCCGACCTGCGTCTGGCGATGACCGGGACCATTCGGGAGTTCTTCGATGCGCATCCGGACAAGTTTGACCCCCGGGAGTACCTGAAGCCCGCCCGCGCCAACATCAAGGAACTGGTGCGCCACAAGCTGGTGAACGTTCTGGGCTGCGCCGGAAAGGCCTGATTGTCTCCTCCCGGTTCTATTTCATGCTGAAAAACGGCCGTCTCAACACCGCGTTGAGACGGCCGTTTTGTATCCCCACAGGCAACCGGCGGAAGGAAAGCGCCCAAGCTCCTCCGCCGGAAATCTCTCTGCAGGGGCGTCGAAGGGGAAACGCAGGCCGGGAAGCTGCCGTTGGCCGGCTTTCACCGGCCAACGGGTGGGAAGATACAGGGAAGCTAGAAATTTTGGTCCAGGATCGTCAGCAGCTTGGCCATTTGCGCCCGGGTCAGTTCGGCGCGGGGATACAGCTTTCCGTCCTCATAGCCTTGGAAGAAGTCCTCGGCCACGGCCCAGGCGACGGCAGCTTCGGCATAGGGGGAGATCCGACCGGCATCGGCGAAGCCGGATAAGCTGCCGCCCGGAGCGGGAGTTCGGCCCAGATACCCGGTTACATACCGGTACAGGAAGGCGGCGGCCTGCTCCCGGGTGACCGGACGCTCCGGTCCGAAGGTTGTCTGTGTGACGCCCTTTGCAATGCCGTTGGCCTGGGCCCAGGCGACGGCGGCTTCGTAGTAGGCGCCCTCCCGCAGGTCTGTAAAGGCGGCATCCTGCTCTACCTCCGGCGAGCCTGCCAAACGGTATAGGGTGGTCACCAGCATCCCCCGGGTGAGCGTTCCTTCCGGACGGAACCGTCCGTTGCCCACCCCCTGCATCAGGCCTTTTTCGATCGCGTAGTCGGTGTATGCATGGTACCAGCGGCCGGTATCCAGATCGGAGAAGGCCTTGGAGGGGCAGTTCTCGCTGTTGGCCGGGATGACTCGGGTTTCCGTCGCCTCGCACCGGCTGCAGCTGCGGATTTCCTGCCCGTCCCGGAAGCAATCGGCTGAGCGTACCGTTTCCCAGCTGCCGAAATCGTGACCGAGCGCTTCTACGGTCTCGGTATAGCTGTGACCGCATTTTTGACAGGTGTAGGTCCGGGCGCCCGGCTCGGTACAGGTGGGCTCTCGGCTCTCCGTCAACTGGTAACGGTGCCCGCCGTCCTCGTGGGTCAGGGAAATTTCCTCCGTCTCGCTCAGGGACAGGGCGGTGTTTCTCTGGAGCGTCGTGACTTGCAGGGTGGTATCTACAAATTCTCCCTGGTAGGAAAAGCGGATTGCGGAAAGGGGAGCGTCGGCCGGGATGGCAGCGGCTGAGGCGTAGGCGAATACGATCTGCCCGGCGTCTTCGTCCACGCGGACGGCGGTATGCGCCAGAGCGGTGTCCGTACCGGCGTAGGACAGAATCTGCGGGTCATAGCGGATTTCCAGCAGGCCGTTGGTCACATCCTGGGTTTCCGTCAGGGTCAGCCGGACCGTCCCGTCTCCGCTTTCCGCGTCCCCGGCCGACGCCTCCGGGGAGACGCGAAGGGCGTTGAGCGAGCCGCCCGCTTCTCCCGTGGCGTTGCTGGAAGCGGTGTCGGCGGTCGGCTCCGTCATGGGCGCTTCCACGCTGCTGTCCTGGGAGAAGGAGACGGGGGTCGAGCAGACCCGGTCGGTTCCCTCGCGAATGGTGAAGATGATGGAACTCTCCGGCGGGTTGGTGGCGACGTACGGGGCGGAGATGGCTGTGGCATCGCCCACGTTGCCCAGTTTTCCAATGGAGAGCGTCTCTTCCTGGAGATCGATGTAGTATAGCTCGGCGGCGCCGTCGGAGTAAGCGACGATCAGGCCCTCATGGACGCCGTCGTTGACGTAGGTCATGGACAGGCCCTTGTCGTTGGAGAATTTCTTTCCAACATTTCCCAGGGTTTTCTGCCGCAGGGTGTAGCCCACCCGTTCCTCGGAGGCCACATAGGTGCCGTAGATTTCCAGCATGGCCAGGGTGCCGTCGGCGCAGAGGACCATATAATCCTGAGCCGGCCATTTCTCCCGGTATGTGGTGGTTCCCAGGAAGGCGATTGCCGCGGCATCCGGGTATTTTCTGGCGAAGTCAAAGGAGGGAACGGTTACGGTGCCGGATTCGTAATTGGTGAGATAAACCAGGCTGCGGGCGTTGGAGATGAACAGCGGGCCGCCGAATGCGGTTACCGTAATGGGATTTTTGTCGCTGTCGGTGCCCTCCAGCTCCATGGCGGGCGCGGCAGCCACGTCCAGGAAGCTGTAGCTGACGGAGCATTTGGCGCCCAGGGTGGATCGGAATCCGTCCTCGGGATCCACCAGATAGATGTTGCACATATCCGAATAGTCGCCGTCAATGCCGTAGATTTTGCCTTCATGATAGCCGCCGGCGGCCAGCTGCACATCGGTGTCGGCAAGGACCTGGTAAGCCTCCGGCTCAGCGGTGGGAACGGATACCCAATGGGAACCGGTCTCGTCGGTAATCTGCGCGTTAACGGTTGTGGAGATGTGCAGAAGGGGCTTTACCGTCACCGTACTGGAGGCGGAGGCGGGATTTCCCGCGCCGTCTTTCGCCACAGAGGTGGCCGTAATGACGGCGGTACCGGCCTGCACGCCGGTGACCTTGCCGTTGGAATCCACGGTGGCCACCGAGGGATCGCTGGAGCTCCAGGTCACTTCCGCGTCGTAGGTGGCGGGCAGAACCTTTGCATTCAGCTGCAGCGTGTCCTTTTCGTAAATGGCCCCATGGGCGGGCTTCAGCCGTACGGTCAGCTCGGTCACGCGAGTGTATTGGTACAAGCATACCACCGGCCAGGCGCCGTCTCCAAAGGACCCCAGCTGGGTGGGAATGCGCCGCTCCGGGTCTATGGCGTACAGCTGCGCCGAGGTGCCCTCTGTGTAGGAGGCCAGAAGAAGGTATCCGGTTTGGCTGTCATAGAGCATGGAGGCATAGCAGCCGCCGGTCACATCGGAGACATTGCCCAAGTCCAAGCCTGTGGCGCCCAGCTCCGTCCGTGCCAGGGTGTAGCTTTTGCCGTCGTCCTCGGTATAGATGACAAATTGCCAGAGTTTCCCGCTTTCTGTCAGCACATAGTAGAAGGCGGCGGGATAGGTTTGCTTATACAGGCCGCTTTCGATGTAGGCGATGGCGGCCATAGGATCCGCCGAGTAGTAGGAGCTCAGGGTGAAGTAGCTGAGCGTTCCCTCCTCCGGATAGAGCATTTCCACCTTTGTGCCGCCGTCGCACAGGCCGATGAGACGGCCGAAATAACCGCCCTCCACGGCAGGCGCGGGCGCTGCGTCGGACCAGATCCAGCTTTCGGAAATGGCGCCCAGGCTGGTGGTCTCAAAGGTGTCCGGATCGATTCCGTACAGCTGCTTGCCGTCGTGGGCATAGATCATGCCGTCCAACGCAGCGCCGCCGTAATAGCTGTTTTGGGCATCCGCCACAGAGGTCCAGGCGGAGGGCGCGCCGGTGGAAAACTCCGCCCAGTGGGTGTTGCCCTCTGCATCGTAAATAAGACCGCTCAAGGCCAGGGGGTCCAGCTGCCGCACCGTGACCGTACAGCAGACGCTTAGGTTCGGCGCGGCGTTGGTGGTGGCGGTGACCACGGCCAGGCCCGCATCCAGGGCCTGGAGACGGCCGCCGTCTACCGATACAACGTCGGCGTCGCTGGTCGTCCAGGTGACGGACTTGTCCGACAGGTTCCAGGGATAGACGGCTGTGGAAAGGGTGTATTCGGCGCCCTGAAGCAGGGTCAGCTGGTCTTCGCTGATGGTTATGCGATCGGCGGTGTCGGTGGGGTGAATATAGCTGTTGCCGGAGGGGACGATGTACAGGCCGGTGGTCTGCACGTACATCCGAGAGGCGGCGGCCGCATATTTTCCCAGGTAGTAGTCGGGGTTGGTTTTCTGGGCCCGGCCGGTCTCCAGGTCGAAGAACAGCAGGTAATTGGACTGAGAGTTGGCGGAATAGGCGTTGGCCCAGTAGAGAATATCTTGGTCGTGGTCCCAGGCCAGAGTGCCGGATTTGCAGGTGAAACCGGCGGAGGCGGACTTGTCGTTGACCATGGGAGCCAGATCGGTCACGGCGCCCTCCTGAATATCCCCGGCGGACCAGCGGTAGAGGAAGGTTCTGGAGGCGGTTGTGGAATAGTTGACCGAATAGAAGCGACCGGCGTCGTCAATGGCCAGGCCGACCAGTTTCAAATAGGAGGCGGAGGTGGTGGAGGGATTGGTCACCGATACCGTAAAGGCCTTCTCCAGAACGCCGGTGAGGAGGTCTACGGTATAGACGGTGTTGTCTTCGCCCAGGGCGTACAGCTGCCCGTCGCCGTAGTGAAACGCCATATCCAGGATGACGAGACCGTCGCCGATTTCGCCCACTTCGGTATAATCCGACCACTGCCCCTGGGGAGCGGCGTACAGGAAGCCGTCGTCTGCCGCCATGTATACGTAGCCGTCCACATATTCCGCTGCGGTGACGGTGATGTCCATGGGATCCAGATTGGTGGTGCCGTCATATTCCGTTTCGCTCTGATAGCAGACGGTTTCCGGATCCAGCTCCATCCAGCGGATTCCGCCGCCGCGGTATTTCTCTGTGGCGGTGAAGCCGTAGATCCTTCCGGTGTAGTCCTCGGGCTCGCCGCCGTAGGGCACGGTGTAAAGGGACTCATTACCGGCGTAGTCGGCCACCCGCACCATACACGACGGACCGATCTTCAATTGGGACAGATCGATGGTGACGCTGGCGGGCTGTCCCGCTTCCGACTGCTCCAGGGCGGAGGAGGCCAGGATCTCCGAGCCGGAGGCATTGAGGACCTGTACCACGGCAACGAATTGATTGTCCTGAGCCGTCACCGTCAGATTGCCGGTGCGCAGATCCTTGGACAGGGCGGTGACCGTGGGCGCGGTATCGTCTACCGTCATCGTGGTGGTCAGGACGGCGCCTTTGCCCAGCTTGCCCTCCTCCATCAGGGCGACGACGTCCGCGCCGGTCAGATCACCGGCCGTCTCGTAGAATTCCGGCACGGCGGCGATGTGCACGGAGATGACGTCTCCCTCCTTCACGCCCAGAGAAGAGACCTTTCGGTTCATGGTGTAAGTACCGACTGTGTCCATCCACACCTGGTTGTTGGTGTGGTAGTAGGCGCTGCCTGCCTGCGTGGCCACATTGCCGGTGTACAGCACGTCGCCGTCCTGATTGGTGATCACCGCAGTCAGAGCGGCGGCGTTCCGGATTAGGGAGACCCGGTATTGATACAGGGTGTCGCTGGACCGGACGGCGGCCTTGCCTTCCGGGTAGGTCTCCTCCAGAAGGTAGGGATTGCCCACCTGATAATAGGCGTTGGAATCGGACCGGTGCTTGATGATCAGGTTGTTGGTCTGAGCATAGCCCAGGTAGGGCGCCGTGGTGTCGCCGTACAGATAGCTTGTATAGGTGATCCGGTCGTACATGGACGGGTCGGACCAGTTGCCGTAGAAGCCCAGCACGGGGATGGAATGGACGGGCGCGGTCTCCCCTTCGGCGGTGGCCACCGGCTCCACATAGAGGTAGCCCTCCAGATAGGCGCCGTTTTCGTACTGCCGGTCCAGACTGGACTTCACCGCCTCAGGCAGGACAATCTCTGCGGTGATGTGGACGCTGCCGCCGGCCGGGATCTGAATCTGCCGGGTTTCCAGGGCGTCCAACACGCAATAGGCGTCATAGGTGGTGATGCGGCCGTCGCCGTCCACATCTGCCTGGGGGTCGATTTGCGACAGCAGACCGGCGGTGTAATCCAGAATCCGCTGGGCATCGTCGGCGTCGGTATCGCCGTCGCCGTCTAAGTCGCAGACCGGCTTGGCGGTGGGCACGAAGGGTTCTCCGTCCACCAGGTAACGGACCTGTGCAGCCAGAGGCGTGGTCTGGGTGTGCAGGTAGGCGATGCCGTCTTGGGTGAATTGATCCTGGGTGAAGAAATCTGCCGAGAGGGTATAGCCCTGCGCTTCCTGCGTCAGATTGTGCAGGGCGAAGGAAACGCGGTAGCTTCCGGTGCGCTGGGGATCGTCTCCCAGCTCCGCTTTGACCTTCCCGTCGGAAGCCGAGACGGTGGCGCTGTCGTCCATTTTAATGTAGATGTTGGAGGAAATGGCGGCCCCAATGTTGGCCAGACCGGCTCCCTGCTTCAGGATGGACCAGTAATTTCCTCCGGCGGCCTCCTCCCGGAGCGGTACGGCGGTGGACATCAGCAGGCTTTGGGCCAGCTGTCTGGGCGTCAAGCCGGTCTGCTCCGCCAGGTTGTTTTCCCGGATGTACTCCGCCGCCAGGGCGACCATACCGGCCACCTGGGGCGCGGCCATGGAGGTGCCGGACATATTTTCATAGGACTGCCCGCCCGGCGTCTGACCGTCGACGGAATAGATGTTGCCGCCGGGCGCCGTGATCTCCGGCTTCAGCTTCAGACTGCCGGGAATGCCCCAGGAGCTGAAGCTGCTCATGATATCCGAATCGGACTGGAGGTCTCCCGAGGCGATTTGGTCTCCTACGGTGAGCGTGCCCTCATAGTAGAGAACTTGTCCGTCCTCTCCGGTAACGGCTGTGGCGTTGGAGCGCAGGACCGCCCCGTCGGCCTGGGTGATGGAGACGAAGGGCGCCGTATACCGGTAATCCGTGAGGTCCATCTGGATGGAACCGGCTTGATTGTTGTACACCACGGTGGCGACGGCTCCGGCGGCTACGGCGTTGTTTCCTTTTTCATAAAAGGAAATGCCGCCGCCCCGGGAGCAAACCACGATTTTTCCCTGAACTGCGCTGCCCAAGGCGGCGAAATCCTCCGGAGAGCCGAAGCCGTCCAGGTAGAGATAGGTTTGCTCGCCGGCCAGGGTGGTCATGGGCTCGTTGCTGTATTCCGTCTGGGCGTAGAACAGGAGGCTGCCGCCGGCGTTCAGATACATACCGGTGTAGCCGCGGTTGTCCACAGAGGCCACGGACAGGGCGTTATAGAAGGTGCCGGGCATCCCGGTGGTGGTCATGCTCACATCCCCGGCGTACAGGTACTGCGTGGGGTTGTAGCTGTTTTCCATCCATGCGCCGGAGTTTCCGGCGGACATGGTGGCCACAATGCCGCTGTCGGCCAGGCTGTCCAGGATGGCTTGATACGTATCGTCGGAATTCCGGCTGTAGCCGGGGCTGCCGGAGCCCAGGGACAGGTTTACGGCGTCGCAGCCCAACACAACGGCGTCTTCGATGGCGGCCATGTAGTCTGAATCGTATGCGCCGCCGGCTTGGCCGAAGACCTTCATGGTGATGATTTGGGCGTCCGGGGCGACGCCCTGTACGTGTACGGCTTCCAAGGCGGGGGAGAAGGTGCCGTCCTCGTTGGGGATGTAGGCGTTTGCCGCCGCGATCCCGGCTACGTGGGAACCGTGTTCTGTTTGGCCGTCGTGGTCATGGGTGATATCCAGGGTCCGGTCGATATAATTGAAGCCGAAAGGCAGCTTGTCGCTGACGAATAGATCCTCCGCCGTGTAATGTTTGGCAGATACGGTGTCGGCGATGTTCAGCTGCTCCAAAACATCTGCAATTTTTGCCGCGTCCAAAAGGTCCAGCTCCTGCAGGTAGGACTCTGTGCTCCCTCCAGCTGGGCGCGGCGGGCCAGGGCGTAGTGCAAACCGGCGTCGGAAAAGGACTGGTGGTCGGTGTCCGTGCCGGTGTCGATGACGGCGATCCGGGAGCCCGCTCCGGTATATCCGGCGGACCAGGCGGCGGAGGAGCCGATCATTTCCGAGGAAGTGGACATATCCGGATCGGCGGTGTCTGTGGAGACCACGTCGGGCGTGTACCGGGTTTCCAGGATGACCTTTTCCACACCGGGCAGAGAGGCAATCTGTTCCATCTGCCCGTATTCCACCTGGGCGGAGATGAGATTGGCCGCCAGGGTCAGATTCCAGACAATATCCAGCGCTTCGCCGGTGACCGCCTGAATCTGTGCGGCGACCTGGTCCTGACGGGCCTGCAATTTCTCGCGGTAAGACATCGCTCCGGCGTTCCCGGCAATATTTTCCGGGTCGAAGCCTGCTTCCAGGGTGGAGGCCTCCTCCAGCACGATGGATACGCGGACCAGCTCCGTATCCGCAGGGCGTGGCGAGGCGGGCGCATCGCCGACTTGGGATTCTTGGAGCGTTCCGTCCACGGCGGCGCGGTCCGTCTGTTGGAAGGAGAGCGCGGTGGCGTCCGTGCCCACAGCCCGGATGGGGACTGCAAAGCTGCACAGCATGGCCGCAATCAGCAGCCAGGAGAGGAAACGGGTGGTCGGATACGTTTTTTTCATACTGCTTTCTCCTTTGTTCGTTTTTTGGGGGAAAAGACCCGGCGGCGCGTGCCCCAGCTGCTGCACCGTTTGCTTTTCCTACATTACGCGTTCGCGCAATATATATAAGATATACAACTAGTATACGAGGGCACGGTGGCTTTGTCAAGTTAAATAATTAGGAGACCGGCAAAAAAAAGAGACACCGCAGCAAGGCTAGGCTGTTGCGGTGTCCTGAAGTGAAATTCCGGAGTTTTAATAAATCTAAGGTACCATACCAATCCCACGCAGAGGTTTGCGCAACCGCTTTTACGGCTGTAAGCGGATCGGCGCATTCTTTTGACCGTTTTCTCCGGAATGGGCATAGAACGTTTTGTATGCCGACTGAGCCCCGGCAGCCGCCCAATCCTCATTATTTATCGAAATTTGGAACTGTTACCTATTGACAGTGCAGAATTATTCTTGTACACTAAAAGGGAATTCCAGCTTTGCTGTGCACTTTTCGACGCGTGCGTTGTCAAGGCGCAGGAACCGCACGCTACAACCAGAGTACACGAGCCGCCTCTCAGCACAGCGTAAAGGGCGGCTCTGCATACGGAAGCTGGAATTGCAGCTTAGCCGCAGACGCAAGCTGAGTGAATCCCGCAGCAGGCTTGCTCTTCGCGAACCTGCTTTTTTCAGCAACACGAAGATTATGATAAGGAGGATTCTGCTGTGAAAAAATGCGCTTTGTTTCTGGCCGCGCTTTCTCTCTGCGCGATGTTTGCGGGCTGTGACGCGGAGGACCCGGAGAATCTATTTGAAGTTCCGGAGACCACCGCGCCGCAGGACACCGTCCAGCTCTCCACCGCCACAGAACCCGCTGCATCGGTGGATTCGGATTATTATCAGTACGGCAATATGCAAAGAAACGCGCCGGATGGAAACTTTATTCTGTACGACGGCAAAATTTGGTTTACCTGGATTGAAGACGGGATAAACCTGCTCTATACATATGACGTGGCCACGGGAGAGGTCGGCCTCCTGTGCAAAGACGCCACTTGCACCCATGACCCCGTGGACGCAAGCGCGCTAAACTGTCTTGCCAACAAGGTCTACGGAAATCTGGAGCAATATCGAGGGGAGCTTTACGCCAAAAGCACGGATATGCAGCTGATAAAATGGAACGGCGCCCGGTTTGAGAAGCTGCTGGATGGGAATGTAACCTGTTTCTGGCATGGGAACGGAACGCTCTTTGTCGAAACGCAGGACATGTCTCTCCTGGCGTACGAGGACGAAAGCGATTCTCCCCGCGCTCTCCTGGACGAATATGCGGAGCGGTGGAATACGACCTTCGGCCGGTACGTTTACAGCGGCGGGTTTGGCAAGGGGTTTTGCCGGGTTGACCTGACTGCGGAAAATCCGCAATTGGAGGTCCTGGTCCCGGGCGTCATGGGCATCACCGACGGGCAATACTTTTACTATTCCGACGAGGCGGACGGCGACCGTCTGTACCGCTGCGACATGAACGGGCAGAACACGGAGCTGCTGGTGGACCAGCCGGTGTTTATGGCCAGCTTTAACTTCGACGACGAATATCTGTACTTCCGTATGTACAACCCGGACGATATGTTCGGCGAGGGCAGCCATACGCTGTACAGGATGGACAAAGCCGACCCGGGCCGGATGGAGCAGATGGGAGAATTCCCGGAGTCCATTCACTCGGTCTACACGGTGCCGGGCTATGACCTGCTGTTTGTGGAAACGGTGGTTTTTGGGATGGAGGGCGAGAACGGAACATACTATTGCTACGTTATGGATCTGAACAGCGGCAGCATCACACCTCTGGATACCTCAATTTCTGAGGAATGAGACGCCGCAAAATACGCCTGGATATCCCCCTCCTGCTGAAGGCAACCGCCTCCAAGCCGGGCCACACGGGACATGCCGGGCGGGCAGCCCGTCTCCTTCCTGGTGGTGAGCGAGGAACACACGTGGCTGGATTGGAAGCCGGACGAGGAGGATATGCTGCAAATCCCCCGAGCGCTGCCGGAGGACCTGGCAATAGGCGGCAGCTTCTTTACCGTCACAATCCCCATGGGGGTTGACGCCGAATCCGGCTCCCATTCGGCTTCCTTCCAAGTAAAAAAACAGATTAGGCGGGGAGTGAAGAGTATGGAATTGACGGTTGAAAATTTGGTAAAGCAATACCCGAAGAAGCGGGCGCTGGATGGTGTTTCCTTTGCCCTGACCGAGGGCGTTTACGGTCTGCTGGGGCCCAACGGGGCGGGCAAAACGACTCTGATCAACATAATTGCCGGAATCCTGCGGCCCACCTCCGGCCGGGTGCTTTGGGACGGGGAGAACATCGACATTCTGGATTGGCGCTACCGGGAGATCCTGGGCTTCCAGCCCCAGACGCCCTCCCTCTATAAGTCCTTCCGGGCGGAGGAATTCCTCCGGTACATGGCGGCGGTCAAGGGGCTGAAACTCAGCCGCAGGGAGCTGAACGCCACGGTGGACCGGCTCCTGGACACGGTGAACCTGCGGGAGGACGGCCGGCGAAGGATCGGGGAATTTTCCGGCGGCATGCGCCAGCGGCTGGGCATTGCCCAGGCCCTGGTGAACGACCCCAAGCTGCTGCTCCTGGACGAGCCCACCGCCGGACTGGACCCCAAGGAGCGGGTGCGGCTTCGGAATGTGATCGCCACCGTGGCCCTGGATAAAATCGTCCTTTGGACGACCCACATCGTCTCCGATATTGAGTTCATCGCCCGGAACATTCTGATGCTGAAGGGCGGGGAGCTCATTGCCTGCGGTACGCCCCAGGAGCTGGTGAAGGGCGTGGAGGGGAAGGTCTTCACCCTCCCGGTCCCCCCGGAGGAGGTCCCCGGCTGGCAGGCCAGGGCCCTGGTGGGCAACGTGCAGCGGCGGGATGGAGATGTGCTTCTGCGGATTGTGGCGGATGACTGCCCAGGCGGGATCCCCGCTGTGCCGGACCTGGAGGATGTGTACCTGTACCATTTTCAGGAAGCGTCGGAGGGGGAGGCAGGATAATGGGGAGATTGATTCGATTTGAGCTGAAAAAGATGCTGAGCGGGAAGTTTTTCTGGATTGTCCTGTGTCTGCTGTTGGCGGTCAACATCCTGCTGAGCTGCGGCGCTTGGGAGCTCTATAACCTGTTCATGGATGCGGACGAAAACGTGCTGAGCACGGCGGAAGAGGGGTTCAGCTTTTTTGACTACTTTACAAGCAGCCGCCATGCGACGGAGAGCATGAGGCGGCGATATGGAGTGTTGGCAGAAATCTCTCAGGAGGAACGGGACGCCTTTGAAGCTGCCATGGGGGAGAAGTACGGACAAGACATTTGGGAGTATCTGGTTCCTACAGAGGAAATGCTGACCGTACCCGGCTATTTCGGCGGAAATCTGAGTGACTTGGATTATATCTCTGCCTATACGGATATGAAAAAGTGGAACGCCGAAATTGAAGAAACCTATCAAAATGTGCTCCGATCGGCCAAGGCCTATGGCCGGGAGGCCCTGGAAGAGGGGGACAATTACGCCGTCCGGCGCAATCTGAACATCATTCGCCTCTACTCCACGCCCCGTCGGGAGATTACCTCCCCCATTCAGGGCTGGGACGATGATCTGTTTGAATCTCGCACCATGTTGCTGGTGTTCCCGCTGGTGCTGCTGGCCTGCGCCGGGAGCTTTTCCGGCGAGCGGGACCGGCAGACCTGGCTGCTGCTCCAGACGGCGCGGAACGGCAGAGGCAAGACCCTCCTGGCCAAATACCTGGCCGGGGCCGCAGCGGCAGCGGGATTTACAATTCTGTTCCAGGTAACCACTGTGTTATCAATCTGCTTTAAAATTGGTTTTCTGGGCGCGTCTCAGCCGGTTTTCGCTCTCTCGGAGCTCAAGCTATTCCCTTACCGGCTGACTGTATGGCAGTACGCTCTGGTGCAGCTGGCCTGCCGGCTCTTCGCGGCGGTGCTGCTGTCTGTATTGCTGAACACCGTCTCGGCGCTCAGCCGGTCCAATGTAATTTCCTATGCCGCCGGGGCGGTGCTCCTGGGCGGGTGCCTGCTGCCGGTCTATTTCCCGCCCAAGGTGGAGTGGCTCTCCGGTCCTCTGGCCCTGTCCAATCCCACCCGTTTCTTTTCCTCTTATTACACCGCCGACCTCTTCGGCTTCCCCGTGCTGTGGGTGGTGGTGCAGGCAGTTCTGTGGTGCCTCCTGGGCGGAGGCTGTGTGCTCCTGGCCCAGCGGGTCTATCACCGAAAACGGGAGGCGGTGTGATGCTGTACCGGTGCGAACTGAAAAAAAGCCTCATCACCCACCGGGGTCTTTTGATCCTGGCTGTGTGCCTGCTGCTGAAGCTGATACTCTTCTGCGCCTTTCCGGAACAGAAGGACTCCCGCATCGTTCTGTCTCAGAAGCAGTATGACAAATACCTGGCTCAGCTCTATGGGGCGAACACGCCGGAAAAATCCGACTGGATTCGGACGGAGTATGAAACCTGCAAGCAGATCAAGGATATGCAGGAGACCATGCAGGCCCGGTATACCCGCGGGGAGCTGACCGAGGCGGAGTGGATCGCCTATACAGAGGAATATCGCCTGGCGGAACTGCACATCAATGCGGCACAGATCTTTGCGGAGAAGGCGGAGCAGTTCTTGGAGCAGCCGGAGGACATCCCGCCCGCCCGCTACATCTATGAATACGGCTGGCAGACGGTCTTTACCCTACTGCAATTTCCGGATATTTTCCTCCTGTTCGCCCTGCTGCTCCTGACGGCGCAATCCTTTTCCGCCGAGGCCTCCGGGGGGATGCTCCCGGTGCTGCTGGCAGCTCGGAACGGACGTCGGAAGCTCTACTACGCCAAGCTGCTGGCCCTGCTCACCGTGGGGCTTGCGGCCTGCCTGGTGAGCGGCGGGCTGGAGTTGGGGGTGTTCGCGCTGCGGGGCTGGTGCAATGATGCCGCCGCGCCGTTGTATTCCGTCACGTTGCTGACGGACAGTGCCTTGGAGCTTTCTCTGGCGCAGGGGCTCGCCCTGTGTCTGGCAGTGCGTCTGCTGGCTGTGCTGCTGGCGACAGCTCTGCTGTTTGGCCTGTCTGTGTGGGTGCGCTCTGCCACGAACCTGATTTTCCTGGGCCTGTGCTGGCTGGGACTGCCCCTGCTGTGGGGTGGAGTGGCGGCGCTCTATACCCACGGCGGCTTACTGTCCGGAGCCCGAATGCTGCTGTGGCTGGGAGACACAACAGCGAACCTGCTGCTCCCTCTGACCGTCGTGACGGCTTACAGCGCAGCCGTGGCCGCCCTCGCCGCCAAACGCCACGAGCGGGGACTCTAAAAAACAGACGCTTCCGGCAACGCATCGGGAGGAACCGCAACATCTGGTGGTTCCTCCCCCTATTTTTGTGAGTGCTCCACAACCATCCCTTTCGGGACACGGGGATTTTTCGTGCGCGCAACGTAATCAATCGGGCGGCAGCTTGGGCAAAACGGCTCGGCGCCTGCCCCAACAGCGGGCTTCCGGACAAGACCCGGCGCCTGGAAGATGGGATCTGCGAGCAGACTGATTGTACGTGGCGGTAGTGTTCCCTGGGGCCGAATACCAGGGGGGGTACGGCTTCCTTCTAGAGGGGCCGGATCGCAAGAAAAGGCGGTGTGCGCCCTGTGGAGGGGCGGCACACCGTCTTTTCTTGTGTGATTGCGCGGCGTGGGAGCCGCAAGCCCAGGGCCGGCTTCATCGGCAGACAGGGCGTGTGGGAAAGCCCCGTCCCGTGGAACCGGTAAACGAGGCGGCCGATCCGTTTCAGCGCTCGGCCGCACGCTTTCTCAATTTCAACCGGTCTAAAACCCAAAATGTAACCGGCTTAAAAATGACGAAAAGAGCATATCCGGCCATTCCGCCGGCTACATTTGTGATTAAGTCCGTAATATCTGATGATCTGTAATCGTTGATCAGCGGCTGAAGAATTTCGATACCAAAGCTCATCAGAAAGCAGAAAAATACGGTTCTTAGAAATTTTCCGTTTCCTTTTTGAGTCAATGGAAATAGAAATCCGAACGGCACGGTCATCATAACATTTAATATGACCTGCCTGAGAAAATCGCCTCTTCCCTCTAAAACATCAACAAACGGCACCAAGTTCATGGGAGTATATGGATGGTTTAAAACTGACGGAATAGAGGTGATTACCGGCATCAAGGTGAAGTATAGCACAAAGGATAAATATACGTACATGAGCGTGTTGACAAGCAACATGCCGTTTCCCTTGCGTCTCCACTTTCTAAAAAAGACAAAGGCATATAATAAAGCCAATGCTGCAAAATCTATTAAGTATTTCATAGCAGTCCATTCTTTTTTGGGTGTTTCTCTGATTTTCGCCTCCGTTGCGGCGTGGGATGTTTCGGCAAGTCCGGCTTCTCCCCCAGCTTTTTCAGCCGCTTCCGGGTCGCTGTCCGGGCACAGCGGCTGATGTCCTTACCTTGCCCCTCATAGCGACTGAAAGCGGACTTGGAGCGGTGGGGTTCTTCCGCAAGCTGCTCCAGGCGCTCCGCCTGGGTTGCTCCGAAAATCAAACTTCTGATTTTAGGAGCGAATACATCTTCATGTCGATCACGTTTCCGTTCTTGACCGCGTTGCTGCGCAAGGTGCCTTCATACTGAAACCCTGCTTTTTCCAGTACGCGACAGGATGCGGCGTTGAAGGCAAAGGGCTCTGCATAAATGCGGAGAATGTCGCTGTTGTCAAAAACATACCGGCAGATTTGTCGGACGGCCTTCGTCATCAGGCCTTTTCCCCAATACGCTTCCGCGATGTAATATCCTAATTCCGCCGTCCGTCTGTGAATGTTCCCTTGACGGAAAACGCCGATGCTGCCGATTACTTTGCCTTCGGTTGTGATAGCAAAGGCAAATGTTTCATTCGCGTCTGCGGAAAGCATGGCGGAAATAAAATCCAGCCCGTCTTGCTCGGTATAGGGGTAAGGCAGGCCGTCTCGGAGATTGTCGTGTATTTTTGCATTGGAAAGAACCGCAGATAGGTCTTTTGCATCTGCCGGATCCCATTTCCTGATTCTGCAATCCATGTTTACCAACCTTCTTGTCTACTGCTGTTTTGTCGTTTCATCTTTGGTGGACAGCGCCGGAAAAACAGAATGACCGCCTCAAAGGAAGATCCGGCGGGGGGACGATTTACGGCTGCTGCAGCAGGACGCTGCACACCGTGTCGCAGAGATGGGTGACGGCGTCCCGGTTTAAGTCATAGTAAATCCGGCTCTCCCCCCGCCTGGCCCGTACCAGACCGGCGTCCAGCAGCAGGCCCATGTGCCGGGAGATGGTGGCGGTGGTGAGATTCATCTCTCTGGCCAGCTCCTGACAGTAGGAGCTGGCGTGGGAGAGGCGGCGGAGGATTTCAAATTTGCTCCGGTCGCTGACGACCTTCAGAAGGTTGCAAATGGCTTCATCGGTCATTTGCAACCGGTTTATTTGGAAGTTCTCATGGATCAGGACGCCGATGTAAACCTGACGGAAGTTTTTTCCCTCCAGGGTTCCGTAGGTGTAGATCATCTCATTGGCGGCCAGCATGCTTAGGTTGATGTAGGTATCCAGACCGTCTGCCGGGACCGACTGGTTGGTCAGCTGTTCCAGCAGGTCCGGGAAGTCGTGAACCTGGAAGTACTGCTCCCAGTGATCGTAGCTCTCCTGGGCCACAGGCAGAAAAGCCTCCATGGCGGCCTCCAGCCGGGCCGCAACCGGGCGCAACAGGGCGGTTAATTCCTGAAAGGCCTCGGGAAAACGGCGCAGGATCTTATAAATCTTCCAGCGGTATTGCTCCTCGATGGCGATTTGGTCCAGCTGGTCCAACAAATCCGGGACGGGCTCCTCCGGCTTAGGAGGCCGGAGGCTCATGCCGCCGCTGTTTACATCAAACAAAATGTAGGGCCCTGAGAGCTGGGCCAGAGCGGCCGACCGGGTCCGGTCCAGGGATTCCTGAAATCCCGTGACCCGGATGTCCAAAAAGCTGTATATCATCAGCTTAGCCAGGCACATATTCTGCCATTTGCTCTCGGTCTCCCACCGCTGGAAGTAGTAGGACAGCCGGGGCGTCTCGGGCAGCTCGCGACAGGCGGCGTCGACCAGCTTGGAGAGCTGGGAGCAAAGCAGCTCCATCCGGCTTCGCTGGGCGCCGGTGAGCTTTTGCCCGTACTTCAGCAGCATATCCCGCTTCTTTTGCTCCAGGGTGATCCCGTTTACTTTTTGATAGATCGCCTCAACTGTTTCGTATAAAATAACCGGCTTCCGTAATATCGACACATGCATGCTTTCCCCTCCCGTTTCATGGTTACAACATAAACGCCGCCGGGCCAAATGTCAAGAAAAATTCCGCACCGGCATCCCGGCGCACGGCCGGAACTCGGCGGCGGGCTGGAAGGAGGAGGAAAAGAAAGGTAAATTTTTCCAGAAATTGCTTGTAAAGAAAGTCGTGTTTTGATACAATTACGGCAGTGAGGTGGGAAGCAACAGAGAGATTCGGGACTTTTGCAAGATGAGTCTAGCTGTTTCTCAACCATCATAAATATTAATTAAAGGAGAAGGAACATGAAAATTAAAAAAACCGCGGCAAAGCTGACGGCCTTCCTCCTTGCGGTGTGTATGCTGGGGACAACAGCACTGGCTTACGACGGCGTTTACACCGACAAGGACGGCAATATCAGCTATGAGCCCTACGAGCAGGGGACCTATTCCAACGGCGGCTATACCATCGACAAGGTCTCTCATCCCACCCTGGGCGCCGGAGAGGTGGACGGCATCCTGACCGGGGATGAGCAGGACCGGGGCCAGAGCTACTCCTGGTCTATGGCGGAGGCCGGCGACTATGTGTACATCGGCACCTGCTACAACTCCACCTATTACATCTATCACAACAACGTCAAAACCACGCTCCAGGGCATGCAGAATTCCGGCCTGCTGGATGCGGACCTGGATGCGGGCAAGCTGGCCGACGAGATTGTTCAGGTGGCCTTCGGCGTGGACACCTTTGATTCCACCCTGATGGCCGACTGGACGCCGGTCATTATGGCGGTCAACAAGTACACGGGGGAAGCCGAGGTTATCTTCCGGGAGCGGGATGTCTGGAGCCGGTATCCCGAGATGTTCCCGGGCTACGCGCCCGGCATGGCGGTGAAAAACTATCTGTCCGGCTACCGGATGGTCTTTGAATTCCAGGGGAAGCTGTACTTTGCCGGTATGGGTACTCCCACGGCCACGCTGGTGGAAATCGATCCGGCGACCAACGAGGCCGACATTGTATATTACAACATCAATATGACCCGGGGCGTTGCCAACGGCGTCCATGGTCTGCTGGTTTACGACGGCGAGATTCTCATGTGCCTGGCCACGGACAATTATGACGGCAACGGGACGCCCGGCGGCATCATTGTGGCCAGCTCGGATCCCGGCGCGTCTCTGGAGAGCTGGCGGGTCATTGCCGACCAGGATGATTTTGAGGGCTTGCCGGCTGTGATGCAGATCGACGGCTTAAACGGCGGCGGCATTTGGGATATCATCGAGTACAACGGCAAGCTGTATGTGACGGTGGTGACGGACAAGACGGACCCTGAGACCGGCGAGACCAACAAGCAGGGCTTTGCCATGTACCGGGGCGAAAAGCAGGCCGACGGCTCGTTCACCTGGAGCCAGGTGATCGGCGACCACAGCGCGTACGGCTTCGGCCTGGGCATCAACTACTCCATGGCCTGCAACCTGTGGGTCTATGACGGCTACCTGTATCTGGGGACCTACAACGACCCCATGCTGGACCTGGCGGCCGTGCCGGCCTCCGGCAATTTCGAGCACCTGTACAATGATTTGGACCACTCCATTTATCTGTACCGGATGGACGCAGAGGAGAATTTTGAGCAAATCGGCGGCAAAGACGACAATCCCTATTTCCCGGACGGCCCTCTTGGGAACCTGGGCGCCGGTTTGGGCAATCACTCCAACCAATACGTCTGGCGCTTCGGCGTCCACAATGGAGAGCTGTACATCGGCACCTACGACACCTCCACCCTGACCTATATGTTTACCCAGCTCACAGACGGGCAGGTGGAGAATATGGATTACGAGGACATCAGCGGACGGGCGGACTTGCTGGAGGATCTCCTGCTTCAGATTTTAGGTCAGGAGGAAAATCCGTATCTGGCTGCGTTTTTGAAGGCGGCGCTGTTCCACGACGGGATGTTCGACCTGTTCCAGAGCCTGTCCGGCTTCGCCACCGACATGTCCACGGATTGGAACCCGGTGCCGGAGTACCGGGAGGGTCTGGAGGACTACGAGGCCTTTAAGGAGAAGCTGCGCAATGCCCTGGATCAGCTGATGGGGCAGTCCGATTTCCTGCAGGAATACGCCGCCGCCAATGGAACGACCGTGGCGGAGCTGATGACGACCCAGGGCGTCGAGACCCGGGGCGCCGTTGCGGACCGGCTGAAGGAAATGCTCCGGAAGCAGCTGGAGAAGCTGCTGGACGGCTGCGACACGGTGTTTTACGACACCACCATTCACAATTTTGTGTACTACTTCGGCGTAAATTACTACGCCCAGCAGTGTGAACGAGGCTTCGACCTGCTGGTTTCCAACGACGGCGTCCACTTTGACGCCATCACCCGGGACGGCTTCGGCGACGAGGCCAACCACGGCCTGCGGACCATCTGCTCGACGGACCAGGGCGTCTTCCTGGGCACGGCCAATCCGTTTTACGGGACCCAGCTGTGGCGGATGTACAGCAGCGCCGACGGAACCTGCGACGGGACGGAAGACTGCCCCAGCAGCGCCTTTGTGGACCTGAACACCCGGGCCTGGTACCATCTCTACACGGATTACGTCATCTCCAACGGCCTGATGCAGGGCGTGGGCGACGCCGTGTTTGCGCCCGGCCGGGGCATGACCCGGGGCATGGTGGTCACCACCTTGTACCGGCTGGCCGGTTCGCCGGAGGTGGACGGAGCCGCGACCTTCCAGGATCTCCGCAGCGGCGCATACTACACCGATGCCGTTGCATGGGCGGAAGCCTGCGGCATCGCCGAGGGCGTCGCAGAAGAACGGTTTGCGCCGGACCGGCGGGTGACGCGGGAGCAGGCGGCGGTCTTTGTCTACCGCTATGTCACGCAATATCTGGATCAGGAGGCAGAGGCGGGCGCCGATTTGTCCGACTTTACCGATGGAAGCCGGGTTTCGGCCTTCGCCCTGGAGGCGCTGTCCTGGGCCAACGGGCAGGAACTGATGCAAGGCTACGGCGACGGTTACATCGGACCGAAGGACACCGTAACCCGCGCCCAGATGGCAAAGCTGCTGACTGTGTTGGCCGAGCGTTTCTAACCATATCCGTTTGCAAGATCTGCGGTAAACAGCTTTGCCGCAGATCTTGTTTTTTTGTTCCCAATATTTTTAGGGTTATGTGGCCGGGAAGATGCTTAAAATAGGAAATTTTTTAAATTTTCTCTTACATTTTTCGGAAAAACGTGGTAAAATGAAAAAGAAGAGGGCGCTTTTCCGGCGCCGGGGGTACGGAATTTGAAAGCTGTGAGGCATGTATGATGTATCAGGTTGGAGCATGGATTGTGTATGGAGGCACCGGCGTGTGCCGGGTGGCCGGTGTGGAACCCCTCGGGAACGGGCAGCTGTATTACCGGCTGGAACCGCTGTATCAAACCTGCAAAATTTTTACGCCGGTGGACAATCCCAAGGTAATCATGCGCCCCCTTGTGAGCCGCCGGGAGGCGGAGGCGCTCATCGACCGGATTCCCGATCTCCAGCCGGAGGCCTATTACAACAAGGTGCTGCGGGAGCTGACGGAGCACTACGACACGATATTAAAAACCTACGATTGCGAGGCGCTTTTGAAGCTCACCATGTCCATTTACGCCAAGAAGCAGGAGGCGCAGGGGCATAAGCGGCGGCTGGGCGCGGTGGATGAGAGCTTTCTCCGCAGGGCGGAGGAGCTTCTGTTCAGTGAGCTGGCGGCGGCTCTGGGGCTGGAGCGGGACCAGGTGCAGCCCTATATTGCCGCCCGGGTAGAGGCCGTCCGGCAAAAGCGGGCGGGCGGTTCCGGGTGACGGGACTTTGGATAAAAGCCGTTTGGCAGTGGAAAGAAAATTTGCCGGAGAAAGCCGCCTCAAAGCGATCTGTCGAGATCGGAAGAGGCGGCTTTTTTGGTCGGCTCCGAAAGGGAACGGGCGGCGGCATGGGCGTTCCTTCCGGTTTTCCCAGGGGGGAATTACAAAATGTTGTAGTAATAGGGCTTTTCCGCGTCCGCCATGGCGCGGACCTGCTGGGCCAGGGCCAGGCAGCTCTGTGCGAATTCCGCTTCTTCTCCTAATTGAAACCAAGCCTGCAGGTCTGTAAAGCCCTGATCGATGTCCTCCAGGCGCTGGTGGTCGACCAGGGAGGCGGATAACCCGCGGTGCTGCTCCCAGGTGCGGTGGGCTGCCTCCACCTGCTCTGCGGCGGCCTGCAGGTTTTCCCTGTCGGCCTGCTCCCAGGCGGACTCCAGCAGAGCGGCCACCTGGTCCGACGTGCGGTCCATGGTCCACGAGGCGCCCAGGCAAAGGACCAGAAGAACAGCCAGGATTCCAATTCCCAGTGTCAAATGCTTCACCCCTTTTCCTCCTTCCGTACGAAGTACACGGCGCCCTTCCGGTCCACGGTGAGCAGGTAGGTTTGCTGCAGCGGACAGTTCCGGCTGCGCAGCTCATGGCCCAACCAGGCCCGGTCCCGGCCCGCTACGGTCAGATTTTTTTCCAGAAGACGGCCGTCGGAGACGATGGTCACAGGCAGACACTGCTCTGTAGCCTGCAATCCTGCGTCTTTGGCAGAGGCCGGTTGATACTGGGGATAGGGAAAGACGGAGATTTGGCCGTTCGTCTCCAAAATGGCGTACTGAACCTGGCTGAGGTCCAGCACCTCCCGCTCCCGCAGGTGTTCGGTCAGCTCGTCTAAGGTGATGCGGGCCCGGCGGAGGTTGGTCTGGTCGATGGTTCCCTCGGAAATCAGGATGACCGGCTTGCCGCACAGCAGCCGTCGGAAGGAAATAAACCGCATGGAGGCGACGGCTAAAATCAGTTGGACGCCCAAAACGGTTAAAATGGGAACCAAACCCGACAGAAGGGGGATGCCGCTGTCCTGCATGGGGATGGACGCCAGGTTGGCAATGAGCATGGTCACCACAAATTCCGCCGGCTCCATCTCTCCGATTTGCCGTTTTCCCATGAGCCGTACCACCAAAATGAGGATCAGATATAAAAAAATGGTTCTCAAATAGGATAAAATCATAAATTCCACACCTCGAGGCTAGCTTACCCGAGAGGTGTGGAATTTATCACATACTATGGTATACCGGAGACGAATGCACCCTTGTAGGGGGCAAGCTCAATTTTGAGATACGTCGTGGGGAGGGTCGGGAGGCGGCGAACCGGCTTTGGCCCTCTTTCGCAGGCGCCGGACCAGGAGGAACAGCAGCAACGCCAGAAGGGCCAAGGGAACCCAATAGGGAGTCCCCGCCGCGAGGAACACCAAAAGGGAGGCCAGGCCGCTTCCCAGGGAGGAAAGGTTTTCCCGGAAGCCGTCGGTGATTTTTTCCCAGATGGTCGGCTGTTCCGTTGGGGTCAGCTTTTGGACCTCCTCCACGGCCAGGTACACCGTACTGTAGGAGACCAGATTGTCGTAAAGCTTCAGCTGGGAGCCGGTGCTCTCCAACTGATACCGGACCTCCGTGAGCCGACTCTCGACGGCCAAGAGATCCTCCATGGTTTCCGCCTGTTCCATGAGCGCCATCAGCCGGTCCCGCTCCGTTTCCAGCGCGGCCATACGGCTTTCGGTATCGGCATAGGTGAGGGTGATGTCCTCTGCCGTTTCCCGAGAGCGGAGGATGTGGGAGAGCTCTGAAATCCGGCCGACAAAGGTTTGCAGCTGCTCCGCCGGAATGCGAATGGTGAGATCGGCCCGGCGGGCTTGGGCTTGGTCGGAGGCGTTTCCGTAGTCGGCCTCCTGACTTTCCACGTAACCGCCCAGCTGGGTCGTGTGGCTGGAGACCTGCTCCATCAGCCCGGAGAAGTTTTCGGTTTCCGCCGTGAGCCAGACGGTTCGGATGAGCTTGCGGCCGGGATCCGAGGGCATCGAGACGGAGTGGGAGTCGGCTGCGGTTTCCTCTCCGGCGGCTGCTTCTGTGGACAAACCGGGCGCGGCTTCTGCCGGAGGCTGCATATCGCCTGCCGAGCCCGCCGAGTTGCTGCTGCAGCCGGCCAAAAGGACCAGAATCCAAAACAGCGCGAAAAATGCCGTACGTTTCATGCCGAGCACCTGCCTTTTCTAAAATAAGTCTGCTACTAAAGTAGACGGAAAAAGCGACGGCTGGGTTGCGCCCGGCTGCGGACCGAAACACGAAGAAAGGGCGCTTTGTGTACGGGGATTTATGTTGTGGAACGATGTTCTTCCTCCTCGGGTGAATCCGTTTCGCACCGGATGGCGACGGCGCCGGAGAAATTTTCTCCTGTGATGCCCACATAGGCGCTTTTTCCCGCGATCTCGATGGTTCCCGTATAGTCCCCGGTTTCGGAAAGAAGAACCGTCGGCTCCTCCGAGCCGGAATAGACCAGCACCGACGCATGGCCCTGTTCCACGGTGAGAGAGCAGCGGACGGTGAGAACGTTTCCCGCCGTCCGGTCCAGGGCGGTTCCGCCGAAAAGCAACTCGGTGTCTGAAAAGCAATCGTAGGCGGCGGTATAGGAGCCGGTGTAGGAGTCTTCCCCCGGCGTCTTGACGCCGGTCAGATCCCCGGCGCCGGTCAAAGCGTATTTGCCCCAGTGCTGAAGCATGCGGTTGTAGCCGTCCAGAACGGCGTCCTTGCTGCAGCCCGCCGAATGGAGGACCATGCAAAGGGACAACGCGGCGGCGGCCAAAATCCCTCCCTTTTTCACACAGAGCCCTCCCTAAAACAAGCCCGAGAGGGCCAGACCGACGATCCCCACCGCCCCTGCGGCGTAGATGCCGTGTATGACGGTGCAGATCTGCATCCACCTGTTTTTCACGTGCCATTTGGTGTAAGCGAGCACGCAGAAAACGCCGGAGCAGATCATAAGGGCGGCGTAGCTGTAAATGAGGATCCCCGCCGCCGGGGATTCCAGGGCCCAGTCCAAGGTGCGCAGAGGCAGAATGGTCCAGGGGATGGGGAGCATGACGGTGGCAATTGCCGTACAAACTTTGTTTTTCATACTAGTTATCTCCTTTCTGCTGCGCCGAAGCGGACGCAGGTGATGAGCAGCGCCAGGACCGTGATGCAAAGGGCGGCGGGAAGCCAGGGCAACCAATCGATTTGCGATTCGTACATCCCCTGGGCCACGGTCCCATACTCTACCATCAGCAGGTAAAATGGGTAGCTCATAGGGTCCAGAAACCAGATCTTGGTGTTCAGGATGAAAACAGAGGGCACAATGGAGGCAAGACCGATCCCCACGGAAAAAACCGGCGTCTGAAGCAGGTTTGCAATCATCCAGAACACTGCGGCCATGGGAATGGCTCCGGCGTAGAGGCGCAATGCAAATCCGCAGACAAAAAGGGGCTCCAGAATCAGGGGATAGCTCTGGGCCTGCGACGCCAGCGCGGCGCTGAGGAAATAGGCGGCCACGGTCATCCCCATTTGCCCAAAGGCCAGGATCACCAGCACCGTAAATTTGGCGAGGCACAGCGCCCCGGGGCGCACCGGGAGGGACAGCATTTTCAGCATGCCTTTGCCGGACCGCTCGGTTTGGGTGAGCAGTACGGTACATATGACCAGCGATGCGGGAATCATAAACCAGGTCATCCCCATAAATCCCTGAATCAGGAAATTGTGCTCCGGCGTGATGGGGATTCCCCGGGTGTCGAAGTTCATGGCGGCGTTGACGATGCTGGGAATCCACATGATGAGGACCGGAACCAGCAGAATCAGCAGGATTTTCGAACGCCGGATTTTCTTCAGCTCGATGCCCACCAGGGAGAAGAAACTCATGCCCGACACCTCCCGACCTTTTGATACAGCAGCGCCAAGAGCCCCAGCGCGCCGGTCTGCACCCCGCAAACGACCAAAAAGAGGGGAACGCGGTGGCGGTCCATGGCTGCGGTCAGGGTTTGATAGGGGGAGCTGAAGGGGAGCAGGCTCAAAACCGGGTGCTCCTGGGGGAAGATGGACAGGGAAAACACCAGAATCACGCCCACGCCCAGGGACACCCACATATTTTTACAGGCGGAGGCGATTCCCAGCATCAGCATCACCGTGGGAAGCGTGACGAACCACTGAAAGCCTGCCGTGCCCAGAAGCGCCCCGACGGACACCTCATAGGCGGGGAACCAATGCCGGGCGCACCCGGCCAGCGCGGCGGTCTCTATGGCGACCATGGAGGCCAGCGCCAGGGCGGCAAGGACAAATTTCCACCCGAACAGCCGCCCCGTCCGGACGGGCAGCAGCTCCATTTTTTGCGCCCCGTTGTCCGCGTACTCCGTGTGGTACATGATGCAGGCGCCGCAGATGGAGACCAGGATGTTGAGCATGGCCATCATCTGCCAGTTGGCGTCCAACAAAACGGCGAGGGGGCTGCCGGGGAGCGAGGTGAAGGCTTCCGGACGAACCAGCATATTCACCAGGGGGAACGCGGCGGCCAGCAGCCCGCCTGCGGGAAAGGCGATCAAATACCCGGTGCGTTTCAATTTTTTGGTCTCGAGACAGAGGGTCATCTCCTTGCGCCTGCCTTTCGGTTGTCTTCCTCAATGAGGGCGAGAAAGGTGTTTTCCAGATGGTCGGTGGGCAGTCCGGCGGCTCGGGCGACGGATTTCAGGTCCTCCATGGTCCCTTCAAACAGCAGGCGGCCGTGGTTGAGAATCCCAACGTCGTCCGCCGTCAGCTCCACTTCCGAAAGCAGGTGGGAAGAGACCAGCACCGTGCAGTCGAACTGCCGGGGGAGGGACTGAATCAAGGTGCGGATTTCATGAATGCCCACGGGATCCAACCCGTTGGTGGGTTCGTCCAAAATCAAAATCGGAGGCTGTCCGATGAGGGCCCCGGCCAGTCCCAGCCGCTGCTTCATCCCGAGGGAGTATTGTTTGGCTTGGCGCTTGCGAAACGGGGTTAGGCCCACCAGCTCCAAAGCGTCGGCGACGCTGCTTTTGGGTAAGCCGAGGATTTTACGGATGATCTCCAGATTTTCCTCTCCGGTCAGGTTGCCGTAGAAGGCGGGCGCTTCCAAAAAGGAGCCCACCTCCCGTAGGATGGCAATCCGGTCCGGAGGATTGGTTTTTCCGTCTATGCGGAAGCTCCCCTCCGTGGGGCGGGTCAAGCCCAGCAGCATTTTCATGGTGGTGGATTTTCCCGCGCCGTTTGGGCCGAGGAAACCGTAAATGCGGCCCTTGCGGACGTGGAGATTCAAATGAGAGACGGCTGTGAAGTCCCCGTAGGTTTTTGTGAGGTTTTGGGTCTCGATTATATTCACGTTTTTGCGCTCCTTTCCTGTTCTGGGTCCAGTATAGCGCAACAACCTTGCAGGAACCTTCCGCCTTCCTTACGGCTGCCTTACATTTTGCAAAATACCCGGGCAGGCTCCGTCCCTTTGTGCTATAATGGCAGCCGGGAGGAAGCAATATGGACTACAGCTATTTGAAACAGAAAAAAATTCTCCTCGTGGACGACGAGGAGGAGATTCTCACCATGGTAACCGGGTTTTTACGGGAGGACGGTTATACGCAGATTCGCACGGCGTCTACCGTGGCCGACGCCCTTTCGGTGTGGAGGCAGTGGGAGCCGGAGCTTGCGGTTCTGGACGTGATGCTGCCGGATGGAGACGGCTTCTCTCTGTTCCAACAGGTGCGGACATGGGCGGAGAGCCCGGTGCTGTTTCTCACCGCGCGGGGGGAGGATGAGGATAGAATTCGCGGCCTGGGCCTGGGCGCCGACGACTATCTGGTGAAGCCGTTTTTGCCCAAGGAGCTGCTGCTGCGCATTGGAATGATCCTGCGCCGGTATTACAGGCAGGAGCAGCCCCTGGTGCAGCTGGCCGGGAGCCGGATTGATTTTTCCCGGGCGGAGGTTGTAAAAGAGGGCAGGCGTTTCCCTCTGACGGCGAAGGAGCATGAGATCCTCCAGACGCTTTGCCGGAACGCCGGAAGGATTGTAACCATCGACCAGCTTTGCCAGGCCGTATGGGGGGAGAATCCCTTCGGTTATGAGAACAGCCTGATGGCGCATATCCGCCGGATTCGGGAAAAAATAGAACGAAACCCGTCTAAGCCGGTGTCGTTGCTGACGGTCAAGGGCCTGGGGTATAAGCTGGTACTGGAGGGAAAGTAGCATGCGCAGCGTGGCGAAGCTGACCCGCCGCTTTGTGGGGATTTTGTCGTTGAGCACCCTGCTTCTGCTGGCGGTGAATTTGGTGATTTTGGTGGTGCTGGCCGCCTATCAAACTCCGGGGGCCGGGCCGTGGACAACGGCCGGAGAAGCCGCCCGGGCTCTGCGCCGGGGGCCGGACGGCTATGTCCTGGGGGAGGACATGACGAGGACCCTAAAAGAGGAAAACGCCTGGGCCGTCTATATCGACAACGACACCATGGAGGTTCTCTGGCACTCGGAGGATTTGCCGGAGGAAATCCCCCTGCAATATACCGTGTCCGATATTTCCCGCTTGACCCGGGGGTATGTGGCGGATTATCCCACCTTCACGGGAAGCGGGGAAGACGGACTGATGGTGGTGGGATTTCCCAAGGACCGTTACTGGAAGCTGATGAATCCCTCCTGGGATTACTACTTTATCAAAAATGCTCCGGCGATTGCTCTGTCGGTGCTGGGGATCAATGTGGCGGTCATTTTTCTCATCTATATCCTGGCGAACGCCAAGCTGCTTCGCTCGGTGACCCCCATTGCAAACGGCGTGCAGGCGCTGCCCACCCAAGAGCCGGTATATGTGAAAGAAAGGGGGCTTTTGTCCGATCTGGCAAAGGACATCAATCAGACGGCGGAGATCCTCCGGTCCCAGCGGGCGGACCTGCGCAAAAAGGAGACGGCGCGGGCGGACTGGATCTCCGGGGTTTCCCACGACATCCGCACGCCCCTTTCCATGGTGATGGGCTACGCCGGGCAGCTGGAGGACGATCCGGACCTGTCGGGGGAGACCAGGCGGAAGGCGTCCGTCATCCGGCAGCAGAGCACGAAAATCAAGAATCTGATCCACGACCTGAATTTGGCCTCCAAGCTGGAATACAACATGCAGCCCCTGCATCCCCAGCCGGTGAACCTGATTGCCGTAGCCCGGCAGTGCGCGGCGGATTTTCTCAACGCGGATTTGGAGGGAAAGTATCCCTTGCAGTGGCGGGCCCCGGAGCATATCCCGGCCTGCATCCTGCAGGGAGATCCCAATTTGCTGCACCGGGCCCTGGAAAACCTCCTGCACAACGCCCAGTCCCACAATCCGGACGGCTGCCGGATCACGCTGGAGGTTTCTGTCAAGGCGGGGGCGTGCTGCATCGCGGTGTCCGACGACGGGGTGGGAATGACCGGCAAGCAGCTGGAAAAGCTGCAAAATACCCCCCACTATATGATGAACGACGCCGGAATTGCAGAGCCGCGCCACGGCTTAGGGCTTCTGATTGTCCAGCAAATTGTGCGGGCCCATCATGGAACTACCCGCTTTTCCTCCGTGCACCCCCATGGATTTTGCGTCGCAATCCAAATCCCCCTTTCCCCGTGAAAAACAGCGGGCTCGAAGACGCGCCCCCATCAAGCAGCATGGCTCCGGCATATCCGGCTTTGGCTGTGCCGTTTCCGCTCGGGAAAACTCTCTGTTTCCACGGGCTTGGAATTGTGGTAGAATGGAACCGGCAGGTATGATGTACGCTGGGAATTTCAGAATGCCTCCGGCGAATGCGCGTTGCGCCGGTGAAACGTAACGTGCCGCTTGTCAGGCGGACGAGGCGGGAGGACGGCGGGATCCATGGCGGAACGCCGGAAAAATCCCCGCCCACCGAGGGGAAGTAAGAGCGCGAAAAATTGGAATTTTGGCAGGAGGGATTTCTTCGTGATTACAATACGCATCATTACGAAAGAGCACCAACAGGATATCCACATCCGGAACGAGCCGTTTTCGATTTGGGGGCGGATGATTCCGTCCTACGTAGACAGAAAATGGGGATATTCCGTGGAAGAATTCAGCCGTGAGCAGGTCACCGAAATGTGCTTCCCGGATGAGGACTACGATTATGATCGTATGTGCCGGAACAGCGTTTTTGTCGGGGCCTATGACGGGGACAAATGCGTTGGGCTCGCCGTATTTCAGGATTTCTTTTTCCAATACATGTACCTTTACGATTTGAAGGTTTGCAAAGCATATAGGAAGCAGAGGATTGCAACCAAGCTGATTGAGGAAGGACTGAGGATCGCGGTCGAAAGAGGCTACCGTGGAATATATACCCAGGGTCAGGACAATAATCTCTCGGCCTGTCTGTTCTACTTAAATGTGGGGTTCCACATCGGAGGCTTGGACACAAATGTCTATCGGGGAACCAAACAGGAGGGGAAATCCGATATCCTCTTTTATATGGATTCCCAATAAAAGGCGATCTCTGCCCATGGATGGTTCAGGCGGGAAAACCCGAGCATGGTTTTCCCGCCTATTTCAATTTGGAACAGGATTTGTGCCCGTTCCGCAGGACGGTGGGGGTAAGCCGCTCATTTCTGCGGGGGCTGCTCCGGGGACCAGGTCCGGCACAGCTCCAGCTTTTTGGCCCGGGGCAGAGCCTGGATGGCCTGTTCCCGGCGCAGAGCGCTGCCGTGATCGGGGCATACCTCTTGGTAGACCGGCACGACGGGGCCCCGGCCCCGGGTGTATTTGGCGCCCCGACCCCGGTTATGGGCGGCCAGGCGGCGGGAGAAGTGGTTGGTGATGCCGGTGTACAAGGTGCCGTCCCGGCACTGTAAAATATAGACGATCCACATGGAAGGCTCCTTTTGCTTCCGGCGGGGGGCGGCGCGGGTCCCGGAGCAGCCGGGACGGGACGCCCGTCCCCGCCGGATCAGATGGATTTTTGCGGGGGATGCCGTGATTCTAACATGAAATCTCCTGCAAAGAAAGAAAAAACTGCATGGATGACCAATAGGAGGTGTAAACTAAAGCCGACCGGCGGCGCGGAGCGGCTGAAAAACCGGGGGAATTTTGTTCAAAAAATATTTATAATCCGCCCCTTGACAAGGAGGGGTTCGGGTTGTATAGTTAGCTTAGCACTCGAGAGGAAGGAGTGCTAACAGGAGGCGATTGCATGGAGTTGACCCAGCGGAAGAAGCAGGTGTTACAGACGGTGGTGGACCTGTATATCCGCACAGCCGAGCCGGTGGGCTCGAAGGCGGTTGCAGCCATGCCGGGGATGAATTACTCCTCCGCTACCATTCGCAACGAATTGGCGGATCTGACGACCATGGGCCTTCTGGAGCAGCCCCATACCTCCGCCGGGCGGATTCCCTCTCCTGCGGGGTACCGGCTGTATGTGGATGAGCTGATGCAGGGCTACAAGCTCAGCGTGGATGAGACCAAGGACCTGAAAAATGCCATGGAGCTGAAAATGCAGGAGTTCGACAAGGTTCTGGACAAGGTGGCCAGACTGGTCTCTCAGGCCACGGATCTGCCCGCTTATACGGTGGCCGCCCGTCCGGGCGCGGCTACAGTGAAGCGGTTTGAGATCCTCATGGCGGAGGCCGGGAGCTTCATCCTGGTGGTCATGACCAACGGCGACGTGGTGAAAAACAAGCTGATCAAGCTGCCGCTGCATGTGACGGAGGCGGATCTGAAGCTTCTGAGCGCCGTGCTCAACGCCAGCATGACCGGGCTCAGCGCCCAAGAGCTGACGGCGGAGCTGCTGGAGCGTGTGACGCAAAACGCCGGCGCGGCGGCCGGTCTGGTGCCGGTGATCCTGGACTTTACCAACGAGGTCCTGCGGGGCCAGCAAGACGGCTCGGTTGCCTTGCGGGGCCAGGTCCGGCTTTTGCATCAGCCGGAGTACCAAGATGTGGAAAAGGCCCAGGAGGTTTTGAGCAGCCTGGATGAGGAGACCATTTCCCACCTGCCCGCTGTGATGGGGGGAGAAAAGACCCAGATTCTGGTGGGACCGGAAAACGTGGCCCAGGAGCTGAGAGACACGTCGGTTGTGATGACCAAGTTCGACATCGGCGAAGGCATGCAGGGTCTCATCGGCGTGGTGGGACCGACCCGCATGGACTATGCGAAGATCACGGCCCGGCTCAGTTATTTTGCGGAAAATCTGTCTAAGATGTTTTCCCCGCCGGAGCCCAACCGGAAGCAGCTTCCCGAGGGAAGCGAGCCGGAAGCAGAAAAACAGGAGGCATAGATTGTGGCTGACAAAGAAAATAAAAAGAACAAGAAAAAGAACCAGGAGCCGGAGCAGGCGCCTGCTCCGGAGCCCCGGGAGGCGCAGGCAGAGGCGGCCGCTCAGCCCGCCGAGCTGCAGCAGCTCCAGGAAAAGCTGGATGCGGAGCACGAGGCGCACCTCCGCTTAGCGGCGGAGTACGACAACTTCCGCAAGCGGACCCAAAAGGAAAAGGACGCCAGCTACGCCAACGGCAAGGCCGACACCCTGGTCAAGCTCCTGCCGGTTTACGACAATCTGGAGCGGGCGCTGAACCAGCCCACAGAAGACGCCGCCTACAAAAAGGGCGTGGAGATGACCATGGCGGAGCTGGAGAAGATTTTCCAGGGCCTGGGCGCCGAGAGCTTCGGCGCGCCGGGAGACGCCTTTGATCCCAACCTGCACAACGCGGTGATGCACACCGCCGACGAAAGCCTGGGAGAGAGCACCATCGTGCAGGTCTTCCAGAAGGGCTTCCGGGTGGGGGAAAAGGTGATTCGCTTCGCCATGGTGCAGGTTGCCAATTAGCAGGTAGATTCCCGGGCTTTCCCGGTTTTTATAAATTTTGTATATGATAACTTTCACGTTATAGTAGGAGGATACGTATTATGGCTAAGATTATCGGTATCGATCTTGGTACAACCAATTCTTGCGTCGCCGTTTTGGAAGGCGGCGAACCCGTGGTCATTCCCAACGCAGAGGGGAACCGCACGACGCCCTCTGTGGTTGCCTTTGCAAAGAACGGGGAGCGGATGGTAGGACAGGTGGCAAAGCGCCAGGCCGTGACCAACGCCGACCGCACCATCGCTTCCATCAAGCGCCACATGGGCACCAATTACAAGGTGACTGTGGACGGCAAGAGCTACACGCCCCAGGAGATCTCGGCGATGATTTTGCAGAAGCTGAAGGCGGATGCGGAGGCTTACCTGGGCGGCCCGGTGTCCGAGGCGGTGATCACCGTTCCCGCTTATTTCTCCGATTCCCAGCGTCAGGCCACCAAGGACGCCGGTAAAATTGCCGGTCTGGATGTGAAGCGGATCATCAACGAGCCCACGGCTGCGGCGCTGGCCTACGGCCTGGACAAGGAATCCGAGCAGAAGATCATGGTCTATGACCTGGGCGGCGGCACCTTCGACGTGTCCATTCTGGACATCGGCGACGGCGTCATCGAGGTTCTGGCGACGGCCGGCGACACCCATCTGGGCGGCGACGACTTTGACCAGAGAATTATGGACTATCTGGTATCCGAGTTCAAACGGGCCGAGGGCATCGACCTGTCCAAGGACCGCGTGGCCATGCAGCGGCTGAAGGAAGCCGCGGAGAAGGCCAAAATCGAGCTCTCCGGCGTCACCACCACCAACATCAACCTGCCCTATATCACCGCAGACGCCACCGGCCCGAAGCACCTGGATGTGACCCTCAGCCGGGCGAAGTTCAACGAACTCACCGCCGATCTGGTGGAGCGGACCATGGGCCCGGTGCGTCAGGCCATGTCCGACGCCAAGCTCTCCGCCTCTGATTTGGGGAAGGTTCTCCTGGTGGGCGGCTCTACGAGAATCCCGGCCGTGCAGGATGCGGTGAAGAAGCTGACGGGGAAGGAAGGCTTCAAGGGCATCAACCCCGACGAGTGCGTGGCCGTGGGCGCGTCCATTCAGGGCGGCGTCCTGGGCGGCGATGTGAAGGACATTCTGCTGCTGGATGTCACGCCTCTGTCTCTGGGCATTGAAACCATGGGCGGCGTGTTCACCCGCCTCATTGACCGCAACACCACGATTCCCACCAAGAAGAGCCAGATTTTCTCCACGGCTGCCGACGGACAGACGACGGTCGAGGTCCATGTGCTCCAGGGTGAGCGGGAGATGGCGGCTTACAACAAGACCCTGGGCCGGTTCCAGCTGACGGGCATTGCTCCGGCGCCCCGGGGCGTGCCGCAGATCGAAGTGACCTTCGACATCGATGCAAACGGCATTGTGAACGTCTCGGCCAAGGATCTGGGCACCGGCAAGGAGCAAAAGATCTCCATTACCGCCTCCACCAACCTCAGCAAGGAGGACATCGACAAGGCGGTGAAGGAGGCCGAGCAGTACGCGGCGGAGGATAAGGCCCGGAAGGACGAGGTGGACGCCCACAACGCGGCCGACCAGGTCATCTATCAGAGCGAAAAAACCCTGGCGGATCTGGGCGGCAAGGTGACCGATTCGGAGAAGGCTCCCATTCAGGCTGCGATTGAGAAGCTGAAGGAGGTCAATAAGGGCAACGACGTAGAGGCCATTAAGGCCGCGACCGAGGAGGCCCAGAAGGCATTCTACGCCATTTCGGAAAAGCTGTATCAGCAATCCGGCCCCCAGGGCGGCGCGGCAGGCGCCGATCCCGGCGCCGGGACGCCGGGAGACGACGGCGTCGTGGATGCGGACTACGAGGAAGTCAAGGATTGATTTACCCAACAGCGATGCCGGAGGGACGGGGTTCACGTCCCTCCGCTGTTGCGCTTATTTGCGCCAGTACATCCAAGCGAGGTGAGGAGCCATGAGTGACGAGAAGAAACGCGATTATTACGAGGTTCTGGGCGTCGGGAAGAGCGCCGGCGCCGATGAGATTAAGAAGGCTTACCGAAAGAAAGCGCTCCAGTATCACCCGGACCGGAATCCGGGAGACAAAGAGGCGGAAGCGAAATTCAAGGAGGTGGGCGAGGCCTACGAGGTCTTGTCCAACGACGAAAAGCGGAGCCGGTACGACCAATTTGGCTTTGCCGGGGTAGATCCCAACTTCAATCCCAATGCCGGAGGCTTCGGCGGCGGCTTTGGGGGCTTTGGAGACGCCTTTTCCGGCTTCGGCGACATCTTTGGAGATTTGTTCGGCGGCGGCAGCGGTAGGCGGAGCGCCAACGCCCCGCGCCAGGGGGAGAATGTGGGCGCCCGGCTGGAGCTGACCTTTGAGGAAGCCGCCTTCGGCACGGAGAAAGAGGTGCCGGTGGTCCGCATCGAGACCTGCGCCAAATGCGGCGGCAGCGGCTCCGCCGCCGGTACCGCGCCGGAAACCTGCCCCACCTGCCGGGGAACCGGGTCTGTGCGCACCACCCAGAATTTTATGGGGATGACCATGCAGTCCACCACGGCTTGCCCCAAGTGCGGCGGCACCGGAAAGATCATCAAAGATCCCTGCTCCACCTGCCGGGGCAAGGGGAAGGTGCGCCGTTCCACCAAGGTTCGGGTTCAGATTCCGGCGGGCGTGGACGACGGGCAGAGCGTCCGGGTCCGGGGGGAAGGCTGTACCGGCTCCAACGGCGGGCCCAACGGGGATCTCCTGGTGGAGATTTCCATTCGCAGCCACGCCTTTTTCCAGCGGGATGGGGCCAACGTTCTGTGCGAACTGCCCATCACCTTCTCTCAGGCCGCCTTGGGCGCGGAGCTGGAGGTCCCCACCTTGGACGGGAAGGTCCGGTATAACATCCCGGAGGGGACGCAAACCGGAACGACCTTCCGCCTGCGGGGCAAGGGCATTCCCTTCCTGCACAGCAAGGCCCGGGGCGATCAGCTGGTGACGGTGGTGGTGGAGACGCCCACCCGGCTCTCCCGGGAGCAAAAGGAGCTGCTCCGCCGCTTTGAGGACAGCGCCAAGGATTCCGGCGCGCAGCCGAAGATTGCAAAGTTTTTTGAGAAGCTCCGGCAGAATTTTGATAAATAATGGGCAATGAGAAGCTGCTGCAACGGCGCGCGGACGGTTTGGTCCGTGGGGTTGCAGCAGCTTTTAAATTTTGGGGAGGCTCAGTCCAAGAGCTCGTCCTGAAGCTCCGGGGCCAGGGATTCCAGCAGGGGAAGCGCTTGGGCCTGGGTCCAGGTCCAGCCTCGAAGCCGGGGCTCTTCCCGGGCCTGCAGTGTGACGGCGCCGTTTTGCTCCGTCACGTAGTAGTATTCCAGGACCCGGTCGGCCAGGACTTCACGGGCTTGGGCGCGAATTTGCGGGTCCTCCGCCTTCAGGAGCCGCGCCAGCTGGGGAACGGCGCCGTCCGACAGACCGGCCAGGTGGGCCACGTCCACCGTATCCAGTCGGCCGGACAGGTAGGCGTTTACGTTGTAACGGGCGATCTGGGTGTCCACATCCATCCAGCCGGTCCAGCATCCCACCAGCAGAGCGGCCAAAACGGCGATTTTCATATAGGGAAAGCGGGGCGCTAAAATCCAGACGGCCACGCAGACCAGGGCGACCGCCACGCAGAGCATGAACAACGAGGTGAGGACCCGGAGCCGGGTCAGACCGAAGGCGCCGATGTACAAGCTCATTTTCGACGCCGCGCAGGCCGACAACACCAGGGAGAACAGGAGGATAAACAGGCAGAGAACCCGGGTGAGGACCGGCACGTTGGGATCCCGGCGGATCCGGCACAGGGACACCAGGACGATGAGCAGATTGATGCCGCACAGAGCGGCCATTTCGAAGAAGCCTCTGCGGGCATATTCCGCCGGGGTGAAGCCCTGGGGCAGGATGCCGCCGAAGGCGCTGAAGAAATAGGCCAGCTGGGAGGCCAGATACAGCAGATAGAAAAAGGATACCGCCGCCAGAAAGGTGTTCAGCGTCACCGGGGAGAACCCTCCGGCCGGAGCGGGCCGGGGCTCCGGCCCCTGGTCCTGCGCCAGGGCCACAGGCCGGGCGTAGACGGGCAGAAACAGGAGAAAGCCGAACAGAACGGTGACGATGAGCTCGGAGGCGTCTGCCAGGATGGTTTTTCCCATCAGGCCCTCGAAGGCGGCGTCGGAGCGGATGAGCAAGGGGACAATGAGGATGAGCGCCGGAATGGACAGCAGCAGGCCCAAGAGCACGCCGCCGACGCGCCGCCGCTGGGGACCGTCGGGGGTTTGCTTGGTGAACAGGCCCCGTAAGGCGGGCGCGATTTGGGGGTAAGGCTCCGCCAGCAGAGCCCGGCCGGCTCCGGCCAGGGAAATGAGACGGCCCGCCGGATAGGAAGAAGCCCACACCGTTTGGCTCAGGCCCAGCAGGTAAGCGGTCATGGCCAGGAGCAACAGGAAAAACTTCACAAAGTCGTCGCTGCTGCGGGCCAAGGAGGCGGTCAGGATCAGACCGGCTGCCAGGCAGGCCAGGGGGTACCAGGACACGCGCCGGACCCGAAGCAGAAGGTAGACGGCGGTGACGGTGAAAATGCCGCAAATTCCCAGGGCGCAGCCCAGGCGGAGGCCGCTGTACAACAGGCTGTTGGCCGTCAGGAGGGATAAGACGGCCAACACAAGGGCCAGGGCCAGCTCCCTGCCGCCGGTGGGCAGGGCCGGAGCAGGGGGAAGGGGCGGACGGGGCTCCGCCGGGGGCAGGTCGGAGGTATAGGGGTTGTTCTCATAGGGACTGGATTTCACACAGATTCCTCCTCTCGGTATTCCAAAATGTCCCCGGGCTGGCAGCCCAGGGCCTTGCATATGGCGTCCAGGGTGCTGAAGCGGATGGCCTTGGCCTTCCCGGTTTTCAAAATAGACAGGTTGGCCTGGGTGATGCCCACCTGCTCGGCCAGCTCCTGGGAGCTGATGCGCCTGTGGGCCATGACGATGTTTAAGTTTACATAAATAGCCATACCCAACTCCTATATGGTGAGATCGTTTTCTTCCCGCAGCCGGGTGGCGGCGTCCATCACGTTGGCGACCACCGCGATGACCAGGCAGAGAAAGGCCATGATCAGGGTGACGAAGAGCAGCGGCGGGTACAGAAAGGCGCAGAGGAAGCAGATCAGGCTGACGGCCCCGCAGTGATAAATCAGGCGGCGGATGCTCCGGACGTTGGCCTGCAAAAATACCTGCCCCCGGCGAATGCGGCGCAGAAGCCGGTCCAGATCGGCCAGGGCCAGGCCGGTGGGAATCAGGCAGAGATAATACCCGGCCAGAATGGCGCTCTGTCCGGCGGGAGTCAACAAGCGGAGCCGGCCGTACCAGGAGACAGCCTCCGGCATCCAACAGGCCAGCACCAGAAGCAGTCCGGCGACGGTCCGGCCCGCCCAGAGACAGACGGTGGCGGAGGGGTGTTTGGTTGGCATGAAATAACCTCCTGTGTGGAAGATGGATTGCTCCCATGATATACCTGGATTTATCGTTTGTCAATAAAAATTTTCTCAAAATCAATAAATAGCCGCCCGGGATGGTGTGGAGGGTCCGGCGCTGCCGGGGAGTCCCGGCAGACATTCAACCGCCTGGGTGTGACGGAAAACGGCAAAATCGTTGCAATTTCTCCTGCTCCATGGTACAATACTGCAAAAGAACGGATATGTCTTGGAGGCCCTGGGGGCTTTCCCATGGGGCACGGAAGGAGGGGTTGCGTGAGACGGTTTTGGATGGTGTTGCTCTGTCTGCTGCTGTTTGCGCTGCCGGTTTCGGCAGAGGAGACCGGCAACGCCGTTCAGGTGACGGCCGCCGTTGAGGCGGACGGTTCCTGCCGGATGACGGTGCAGTGGACGTTGCAGCTGCCGGAGCCGGTGCAATCCCTGGCGCTGCCGGTGGGCGGCGGAGCCGAGGAGGTCACGGTCAACGGCGTGGAGGCCGAGGTGCGTCAAATCGCCGGGCACAGCGCCGTGGTTCTGGAGAGCGAAGCCGGTTTTGCCGGAGCGCAGTCCTTTGCCCTGGCGTACCGCTTGCCCGATTGTGTCCGGGAGGCCGACGATTGGACCCTGGTCCTTCCCCTCCTGCCGGAGGGGCTGGCCTATCCCGTGGAGCGGATGACCTTTCAGGTGACCCTGCCCGGCTCTTTTTCGGAGATGCCCTGCTTTACCAGCGGCTATTATGGAGAGGACATCGACAATTATATGACGGTCTCCGTGGAGGACAACGTGATTTCCGGCTCTGTGAATACGGCGCTGCGGGACCAGGAGAGCCTGATTCTCACCCTGGATACCTCGGAGGAGCTTTTTCCCCGGACCGACCGGACGGGGCGGCTTTTCTCCAAGGTCCGTCCGGCGGCCCTTGCCTTCGGCCTGGCGGCCCTTCTGTATTGGGTGCTGCGGCTCCGTTGGCGGCTCGGGGCGGTGACGGCCCAGAGCCATGCCCCTGTGGGTGTGGGCCCGGGGGAGGTGCGCTGCCGCCTTTTGGCCGAAAGTCCCGATTTTCCCCTGATGGTGGTGTCCTGGGCGCAGCTTGGGTATTTGACGATTCACGTCAATCAGGATTGGGCCGTGACGCTGCACAAGCGGATGGATATGGGCAACGAACGCAGCGGCTATGAAAACCGCCTGTTCCGGTCGCTGTTCGGCCGGGAGCAGATGGCCGACGGCGCCGGGCCCCGCGTGCAGGCGCTGAGGGCGCAGGTTGCGGCATCC
>ENA-ORML01000281-ORML01000281.1-human-gut-metagenome-genome-assembly--contig:-NODE-281-length-65133-cov-11.482667_pt1 | contig 65133 bp, 63 predicted proteins | sample MGYA00242103_ERZ508995 | MGnify/ENA primary metagenome ERZ508995 (study PRJEB26280, sample SAMEA2338702) | human gut metagenome | biome: human gut; feature: human-associated habitat; material: faeces... | reverse complement strand
GTCCTTAGGCTGCGTATTTTGCAGCCTTAGTACCGCTGCGTGATTATCCGAGCGAGAGCGTCCCCTGCAAGGAACCTTGCAGTGCGGCAGGAGAAAGGAGGATGGAACCGGGCAGGGACACGGACGGCTGCGCCTATGTTTTTTATCTAAACCCTGCTTGCTTCTGTTTGACTTTCCGGCTGAAAATCATTAAACTGATTACATACGCAAACGCTGCAAAGGAGGAACATATGGCTGATTCCAACATAACAAAAAACGCTCTCGCTTCTTCCTTAAAATCCCTGATGGAGCAAAAGCCATTTCAAAAAATCAATGTAAACGATATCTGTGAAGGCTGCGGCATGAACCGGAAAAGCTTCTATTACCACTTCAAGGATAAGTATGATCTGGTAAACTGGATATTCTATACCGAATTTGTATCCCATATCCATGTGGAGCTTTATGACAACGGCTGGGATCTTCTGGTGGATGTATGCCGCTATTTTGAAAGCGAAAGGAACTTCTACCGCTGTGCCCTGGCGATTAAGGGCCAGAATTCCTTCCAGGATTATTTCCTCGAAATTATCAGACCGCTGATCCCTATCTTTCTTTCCGACAGCTTAAAAACCTCTGAGGATCAGCAGTTTTTACTGAATTTCTTCTATGACGGGCTGATTTCCTCCCTGATCCGCTGGCTGTCCGAGGAAAATGAAACCACTGCCGAAGAATTTACAGGCCACCTGAAAAGTGTCCTTCTCCTTTTTGCCGAAGAAATCTTCAATAATCTGAAAGACACCCCTTCCGCTCCTCAGCCTGACTGATTTTTCTTTTTTTATTCCACCGGTAATAACGGAATGCCAGCACTCCCCCCGGAATACAGGGAAAAAGGAATGTGGCAAAACGGTACATGAGCGCCGCGGATACCGCGCTTACGCTGCCCGCATAGACTCCGAAAAACAGGGTGAATACATATTCCACGGAACCTATACCGGACGGCACGGGTATAACTGCCGCCAGCATCTGTATCAGCGCGGTCAGAAGCATGATCTCCGGCAGGCTCAGGGGAATCTTCCCCGCCAAAAAGAGCCAGGGAACGGCGTACCAGAAGCTTACTTTCAATATATTCAAAAGGATAATGCATAACAGCTTTTTCGGGTTCTTCAGAAGAAGGCCCGCTTCTTTCTGGCAAAGCTCCGCCTGTTTTTCCAAAGCGAGAAGCTTTTCCTCCCATCTGCCCTTTCCTTTCTTTTTCAGAAAAGTAAAAATGACACTGCAGGCTCTTTTCCCTATCGCCACAAAAAGCAGGGCCGCAGTTACCAGTACGGTAATCAGACATCCCAGCAACATCAGCTTCCCATATCCCCTGACACAGCTCTCCCCTTTTGCCGTCAGGATCAGGAATCCGGCTATTCCATACGCCGCCACCACTAATTTATACATAATATACTGTACCAGACTCATCCCCGTGGCTGTTCCGGCCTGTACCCCATAGCTGTTCAGATAATAGATTTCCGCTATCCCGGAACCGCTTCCCAGCGTCGCCACCCGGTAAAATTCACAGTAAAATGCACAGACAATACCCTTCCCCCACGTGAATGCGGGCTGGTGCCGCAGAGGCTCATTCAGACGGGGTTGATTCAACCGGGGTTCATTCAACCCTGTCATCACCTGTATTATTTTACCTTCCGTAAGAAAATAACCTGCCGAAAGCAGGCAGGACATCCCGATCAGTATCGGAGAAGTCCTTGCCGCCTCCCGCAGGATCTCAGGTAAAACTTTTCGGTTCGCCACGCAGACCAGAAAGATAAGTGCCAGGACGAACAGCCATTTTCCCCAATTTTTACGTATTTTCAATGCACCATTTCCTTCTTCTTTCTTTTTTTCTCCATTTCCTGCTCCCACAGCTCATCCGCGATGGGCGCCCATTCTGCGGCGTATGCCTCACATTTTCCGCATAGATGATCCGCGCTTTCCGGACACTGCAGATCCGTGGATTTTGCCCCGGTCCTTGCAACCATTTCCTGAAGCAGCTCCGGATTTTCCAGCATAGGGCAGGGACGCAGCAGATTATCGTTAAAAGGCTGCCCTTCCCGATAAGCCATAAATAACGGCTGCTTCAGCGCATCCAGCAGTGATACCTCCCTGATATTCGCCCCTGAATAATGGATGAATACACAAGGCTCCACATCACCGTTCGGATTGATATGACAGTAGTTCCTTCCGCCAGCAATACAGCCGCCTACAAACTGCCCGTCATTCTGGAAATCAAAGGCAAAAATAGGCTTTCCTCCCTCCAGAGCCCGGATCTCCCGCACTCTGTGGAACATATAGACCCGCTGCTCCATGGTGGGCATCAGTTCCGGTGCCGCATCATTTCCTACCGGCATATAATGGAAATACCAGGCATACCGACAGCCTTTTTCAATTATCATATCCAGGAATTCATCACTGGTGACCGCTTCCACATTATTTCTGGTGTAACAAATAGAAGTCCCGAATACCAGTCCGTGTGCTTTCAGCCGATCCATGGCTTCCATAACCCGTTCGAAGCAGCCGTCTCCTCTTCTTCCGTCATTCGCATTTTCAAAGCCCTCCAGACTGATGGACAACGACAGATTACCCACCCGTCTCATTTCCTCGCAGAAAGCATCGTCCACCAGGGTACCATTGGTAAAAGCATGGAATTCACAGTCATCATGCTTCTCGCACAGACGGATAATATCATCCTTGCGCACAAGAGGTTCGCCGCCGGTATACATATACAGATATACTCCCAGCTCCTTCCCCTGCGTGATAATGCTGTCCAGCTCTTCATAGCTTAAGTTCATCCTGTTTCCATATTCAGCTGCCCAGCAGCCGGTACAGTGAAGGTTGCATGCACTGGTGGGATCTACCAGCAGCAGCCAGGGGATATTACAATTATGTATTTTCCTCATCTGATTTATTCTTTTCGTTCCATAAAAGAATGCTTCAAACCCCAGATTCAGTGCCGTCATTTTTACCACATGAGGATCCACTTCATTTAATATACGATCCGCATATTTCATCCACTTTCCGTCAGAATTCTTTACAAGCTCCCTGGCCTTGTCATAATCCTCCTTCTGTAATTTATCACCGTCCATAAATTTTTCAGCCAAATCAATCAGCTGGAGAAAACTTTTTTCCCGATCCTTTTTTACATGTTTTAAAGCCCCGTCAATAGCTACGCTGAATGCTTTCCGTTCCGCCTGATGTGCAAATTCCATAACTTCCTCCGTTCTGCGGACAATAGCCCCGCCTGTTTCCTTTGTAATTGTTATCTATATTTTAATTGTAAGAAAGCTCTCTGTCATTGGACACTCTTTTGTCTGTGTCCCTATTTGGGACAAATAAAAATAATGTCCCATTTTCAGACAGATTGACAAAAATGTCTCTTTTAGTTACAATTACCGGCAAGTATGATACAATTAACAAAAGAACCAGAAGTATATAAATCAATAAAAATAAAAACAGGAAGTGATATCACTGAAAACAGAAAAAGTAACCTATTCTCTTATAGAAGCGGCTGTTAACCGCGGTATCAAGGAAATGCAGGAGGATCCCAAGCGGAGCGTCCGGAAGCTGGCTGATCTGGGGAATCAGTTTGCCAGGGGACGTTTCCAGAAAAGCTTCTTTGAATTGTCCCAGACTCTTCTTCAGGACGATGACTGTCCTTATTATACACTCCTTTCCCGGCTCACCGAAGAAATTGACCATGAAACCCTCAAACGCTTCGGTGTCAACCTGGGATATACCAGCTGGACATATGGTGCACAGCTCATCCGCGCTTACGAAAAAGAGCATGGTTTTGAGGTACCCTGGACCATCTTTTTTCATTACCATCCCCAGGCTTCCTTTACTCTTTCCCACATGGACAGCCTGATCCGGGAGGGGCGCAGCATCGGCATCTTCACCTATTTTTTGCGCCTGGAAACCATTCCGGAGGATTGGGGCATACTGGCGGAGCTGTTCTGCCGATATGAAAACAGCGCCTTTCTTTTATTCCTTCCCGACGAGGAACTGAATGAGGACGCGGCAGGCATTCTCTCCGAATGCCATAATGTCCTGATCTCGGCAGAGCTTTCCACCTGTTATAAGAAAAATATCAGTCTCCTGAAGCAGAAAAGCTGCCTGACGGCGAATCACCATTATTACCTGGAAACCGATGACGAAACATTGTCCTGCCAATTGAAGGGCTGTGAATCCCCCTTTCTTTTCCTCCTCGCCCAAAACGGCTGCAGCCCTGCGGATCAGGAGCAGCTGGCTGAATCCGTTTATCAGCTGCGCTGTCATCCTAAATATCCGGTTTTTCCCATGGAGCTTTTTACGGACCATAAAAGAATCGATCACATTATTTCCGGAAAAACCTGTTTTATGGAAATAAATTCCGACGGAACGTTTTCCCTCCCCGACGGCAGCAATCTTTCCGTCCTGGAGCCTGAGGCCTCCCTTCCGTCCCTTCTCCGTGAAATCACCTTAACGGCCTCCTGCGAAACCTGCAGCTGACATAGGAAACTTTTTTTATACAAAAAAACAGCCCCGCCTCTTCCCCGGCGTCATTCTGCCGCAGGAAAGGGTATGGCTGTTTTTTACTAATCATTTCAGTTAATTCCTGTTATCGCAAACCCGCTGTCTCTTCCTTCATCCTTCTGGAAAATAATATTGGGCTTTCCTTCCTCCGCACCTAATACATATTTGCCTCCGTCCAGTTCTTTCAGTTCAAACAGATCGGTGCCGAGCACCGCCTTCACCCGTTCCTCCGTCAGGATATCGGACGCCGGAATCTTCAGGAAATCACCGCCGCTTTCCACCACCTGATCCTTTTCTCCAAGGTTTATGTAAACGGGATAACCCGCCAGCTCGGAAAGGGCATTAATGTCTCTGTATTTACAGGCAAAAAGCACATCTGCCGCAAAGGAAAGGGCTTCTCTGCCGGCCGCAGGCTTCCTGCTGCTGTCCGTCACACTGGAAGCCATGCCGTCCTTGCAGGAAACAGTAACAGCCTGGCCCAGAAGCAGGCCGTCCGCAGTATCCACCACATCCTCCGTCTCCGGAAAGCTCACCGCATACATCTTTCCTTCCGCCGTGTCAATCACCATGCTGTTCATTGCCGCATCCACGATAATACCGTCATAGGTGCCTGTGGGCGCCATTTCAATTTCCTCGGCTTCCATATCATAAGGAACGCTTTCCTGTGTACTGCTTTCCTCCTGAGAGCTTTCCGCCTCATTGCTCTCCTGCTGCATCTGGCTGTCTTCCCTGCCCGAAGTCTCTGTCTGAGCGATGCTTTCGGCGGTCTGCGCCGCATTTTTACCGCATCCGGCAAATAACAGGACAGAAGCTAAAATTCCTGCCGCAAGCGCCGCATTCCCCGCCTTTTTACTCCATCTGAACCTTTTTTCCATCATACTATTTATCTCCTTTTCCGCTATGCTTCCTTTAAAATCAAAGCAACGGGACAATGATCCGAACCGAAAACATCCTTATAAATCATCGCATCCTCCAGCCTTTCCTTCAGCTGCGGGGATACCAGGAAATAGTCAATACGCCATCCTGCATTCTTTTCCCTGGCATGGAAACGATAGGACCACCAGGAATAAGCATCTTTCAAATCCGGATAAAAATACCGGAACGTATCAATAAATCCATTCTCCAGAAGAACGGAAAACTTTTCTCTTTCCTCATCTGTAAAACCCGCATTTTTCCGGTTGGTCTTAGGATTTTTCAAATCAATTTCCTTATGGGCCACATTCAGATCCCCGCAGAAAATCACCGGCTTTTTCTCTTCCAGCTTCTTCAGGTATTTCAGGAACTCCTCCTCCCAGGTCATCCGGTAGTCCAGCCTCGCCAGCCCATCCTGGGAATTAGGAGTATAAACCGTCACCATATAAAAATCCGGGAATTCCAGAGTAATGACCCTTCCCTCCTGGTCATGCTCCTCGAGCCCCAATCCGTACGAAACGGACAGAGGTTCTTCTTTCGTAAAAATTGCGGTCCCCGAATACCCTTTTTTCACCGCATAATTCCAGTACTGATGATATCCCGGCAGTTCCAGGGAAATCTGCCCTTCCTGAAGCTTACTCTCCTGAATACAGAAAATATCCGCATCCGCTTCCTTGAAAAAATCCATAAAGCCCTTGCCCATACAGGCTCTCAGGCCGTTTACATTCCATGACACCAGTTTCATTCCGATCCTCCTTCTTCATCCATTCCTCTTTTGCTAAAACTGCAGCAATACGGTGGCAATCTGGAAATAAATCACCAGAGACAGCGCATCCACAATTGTCGTTATAAAAGGACTCGCCATAACCGCCGGGTCGAAGCCGATTTTCTTAGCCAGCATAGGAAGGCTGCAGCCCACGATCTTTGCCACAAAAACCGTAACCACAAGGGTTATGCAAATCACAAACGCCACCTGGACAGCCACCCTGTCAAACAGCATCAGCTTCACAAAATTAGCCGCCGACAGCGTAACACCGCACAGCAGCGCCACCCTCGCTTCCTTCCAGATTACCCCGGGCAGATCATAGAAGCGGATCTCATCCAGGGAAATACCGCGGATGATGGAAACACTGGCCTGGCTTCCCGCATTTCCGCCCGTATCCATCAGCATGGGAATAAAAGTTGACAGCACCATACAGGCGCTCAGCGCCGATTCATAGCTGGCGATAATCCGCCCGGTAAAAGTGGCCGACACCATCAGAAGCAGCAGCCAGGGAATCCTTTTTTTCCAGGTTTCAAGCACACCGGTTTTCATATAAGGCTTATCGCTCGGCACGATAGCCGCCATTTTTTCAATATCCTCTGTGGCCTCTTCCTGCAGGATATCAACGATATCATCTACCGTAATAATACCCACAAGCCTGTTTTCATTATCCACAACCGGCATGGCCGTAAAGTCATATTTCTGGAACTGCCTGGCAACCTCCTCCTGATCCATCATGGTGCTGATAGAAATAACATTCTCATGCATGATATCAGAAATCACTTCATCCGGCTGGCTCAGAAGCAGATACCGCAGAGCCACCGTTCCCACCAGCTTCCTCCGGCTGTCCAGCACATAACAGATATTAATCGTCTCACTGTCCACCCCGATTTTACGGATTCTGGCAATCGCCTCATCCACAGTCAGGTTTTCCTTCAGATCCACATACTCCACCGTCATAATGCTTCCGGCGGAATCCTCCGGATAACGAAGCAGATGATTGATATCCCTTCTTGTCTCCGGACTGGCGTTTGCCAGGATTTTCTTTACCACATTCGCAGGCATCTCTTCCATAAGATCCGCCGCATCATCGGCCATCAGATTATCCACAATATTAGCGGCATCTCTGTCCGACAGGGATGTGATGATAAACTGCTGATTATCCACATCCATATACGAAAAAACATCCGCTGCCAGATCCTTGGGAAGAATACGGAAAACCTTCAGCATATCCTGTTCTTCCATTTCCTCCAGCAGCGCTGCAATATCTGCATCATTAAGCTCCGACAGCATCTGGCGAAGCCTTGTATACTGCTTGCTGTCAAGCAGTTCTCTTATTACCTTGCGTTCTTCCATGACAATCTCCTTCCGGCGGTGTCATGACAGCTTTCAGGCATGGATCTGCCCCCAAACGGGCACATCCGGCAGCTTTCCTGCAAAGCTCCTTCCCCGCCTTACCTGTAATCGTTATCTGACTGCAACTTCGCCCGGGGACCGGAACATCACTGCTTCCTGCCGTTTTGCTCTTCATTAAAACCACCACCTTCCGGAAATTTATTTTTACCTTAATACCAGTTTTAAATACTCATTCACTATACCTTTACAATTACCCTTTGTCAATAAAATAGTATCTGTCAACTGCTTCCAGCACGGCCCTTCCCCCCGTAGCCTCCGTCAGTTCTTTTTTCAGACGCTCCTCCTCCTCTGCCGCAACCACAGTCTCCAGCGACACCCGGTCCGTATACTCCGCATTCTCCTGCGAAAGCCCCCGCTTCCCCAGAATATACTGAACACGCCCGATATCCGAATAATCCGTCCCGATCCGAAGCCGCGTCCCATACCGCATAACAGCCACCCTGCTGTTTTCAAGCCCCGCCTTCACCGCCGCCCCATAAGCCCTTACCAGACCCCCGGTCCCCAACAGCGTCCCGCCAAAATACCGCGTCACCACCACCGCCGCATTACAAATCCCTTCCCCCAGCAGCACCTCCAACATAGGCCTCCCCGCCGTCCCCGAAGGCTCCCCATCATCACTGCACCGCGTCAGCTCTCCTCTTCTCCCAATCACAAAAGCCGAACAATTATGAGAAGCATCCCAATACCTCTTCTTCACCTCCTCAACAAAAGCCACCGCTTCCCCTTCCGTCTCCACCCTCCTGACCTCCGCCAAAAACCGAGACCTCTTCTCCACAATCTCCCCCGTTCCCCCTTCCAACACACATTTATATGGTAAGAACTGCTCCCACTTTTCCATAAATTACCTCCTTACTTTCTATCACTCTATCCATATTATCTTACCATACCCACCCCAATAATGTATATTCCATTTCTATTCCCTTCCCCTCTCCTTTCTTATCCACTGCCTACCCCGGTTCGAGTCCCCATCCCCGCCCGCCGCCCCGGCTGTTTCCCTCGCCCCTGGCAACCGTGCCGTCCTATGGTTCCTGCGGGACCGCGTATCCTATATAGCCCAGGCTGCATCTCAAAGAAAAGGAGCGGTTTCTTACTGTTTTGATCCTGTTCTTCACTGCCCGCCCTTAGCGGCGCTGTCTGACGACCAAAGGGAGGAGTTTAAGCCGCGTTGGCAATATATTATAGGAACAAAATGGTTAGAAACAGCCCCTTTTTTTGTCTGCACCTGCCGAGACAGAATGCACGGGGACGAAGACCGAAGGCCGGAGGCAGACCGGTTCATGAAAACGTGGGGGAGCCCCCCGCCGCCCCATTTTTTAATAAAACACATGCCCCCCGATATTGATACCCTCCAGCCCCGGTATCGGCGTCCTGAAATACACACAATTTCCCACATTGGTCATTCCTCTCATCGCCTCATCCGCCGCCCGGTAGCAGCTGGCCGTCGCCCTGTTTTCCGCAAGGGCAAGAGCAAGACGTCCTGTGGACACCGGTTCAAACTGCCGGTTCTGATAAATAACGCCAGAAAGAGTGCTGGGATAAACGGAACTGAGCACACGGTTGATGACCACCGCGCCAACCGCCACCTGCCCGTCATAAGGTTCACCGCCCGCCTCACAATAAATCAGATTGGCAAGCAGATATCTGTCATCCTCCGTAAAGGAAACCTCGGAAATGTCACGCCAGCTGGAATTAGCCGCCAGTCTGGATTTTGCCATTTCTTCCGCCAGCTGCTTCTGAAGAGCGGATATATTCTTATTCTGCTCCTCGATCTGTGCCTCAAGCGCCGCAACCTGGGCCTCTGCACCGGCAATCTGATTGGAATAGCTGCTTATATTTCCCTTTGTTTTATTAATCAGTCCGCTGAATTTTTCATGCTCCGCCTCTGCGGAAGCCTTCATTTCATCCAGCTCTTCCTTTTCCTTCTCCAGACGTGCTTCTGTTTCCTCTACCTGCTTTCTTGTTTCCTTGTACTGGGCAAGCATTTTCTGATCATAGGCGGCAATCTGCTCGAAATATTCTGATTTGTTCAGAAAATCCGAAAAGGAGGAGGACGAAAACAATGCCTCCAGGTACATCTGGCTGTTTTGCTCATACATGAACTGAATCCGCTTTTTCATACAGGTATACTGCCATTCTTCCGTTTTCTTGGCTTCTTCCAGCTCTTCCTGCGTCTTGGCGATTTCATCATTTTTAGCGATAATATTGTTTTCTATGGTTTCCAGGTTATTGCTCACTTCCGTCAGCTGCGTAGTAAGCCCGGCCAGTTCTCCTGCCAGGCCGGTCTTCGCTTCTTCCATATTATCAATATTGGTTTCCGTGGCATTTTTCTGTTCTTCCGTAGCCTGCTTTTCCTGCTTTGCCTTTTCCAGCTTTTCCTTCGTATCAGAAGTGGCTCCAGCCCGGATAACCGGAATGCTGACCAGCAACACAGCCGTCAAAACCCCTGTAAGCAGCCTTCGCCTTCCAGCTGTCTTCATCCCATCTCTCCTCTTATAATTCAATTGTCACATTACGGCCCGCAGATTCATACTGACGGTAAACCACCCCCGCCGCATCCAGCATCCGCTTGGAAGCGCGCACAGCCGGAGTATCCGCATATTTGTCACATTCATATATAACTTCTTTGATACCGCTCTGAATAATTGCCTTGGCACATTCATTGCAGGGAAAAAGGGAAACATAAAGCTTAGCCCCGGCAAGGCTTCCTCCCCGGTAATTAAGAATGGCATTCAGTTCACTGTGAGTGACATAAGGATACTTGGTATCCTCTTCCTCCCCCTTTTTATCCCATGGGAATTCATCATCGGAACAGCCGATGGGGAACCCGTTATAACCCATGGAAAGAATTTTATTATCCTGGCTCACTATGCATGCCCCCACCTGGGTGCTGGGGTCCTTGGAACGCATGCCGGACAGCTTGGCCACTCCCATAAAATACTCATCCCAGGTTATATAATCGGTCCTTTTCATGAAAATTCCCCTTATTTCTTTTATTTTGTACCAAAAATCCTGTCTCCGGCATCTCCCAGGCCGGGAACAATATAGCCGTGATCATTCAGCCTTTCATCCAGCGCTCCCACATACAGATCCACGTCCGGATGCAGCTCCTGCATCTTCGCGATACCTTCCGGCGCCGCAATAATGCACATAAAATGAATCTTCTTACAGCCTTTATCCTTCAGCATCTGGATGGCTGCTACGGAAGAACCGCCTGTAGCCAGCATGGGATCCACAACGAAAACCTCTCTGTCCGCACAGTCTGCGGGAAGCTTGCAGTAATATTCCACGGGTTCCAGCGTTTCCGGATCACGATACAGGCCGATATGCCCGATTTTGGCTGCCGGAATCAGGTTCAGCACACCGTCCACCATTCCCAGGCCGGCACGGAGGATAGGCACAATCGCCATTTTCTTTCCCTTCAGCTCCTTCACTGTGGTGTCACAGATGGGTGTGGTGATTTGCACATCAGCCAGCGGCAGGCTCCTTGTGGCCTCATAGCAGATGAGCATGGCAATTTCACTGATTGTCTGCCTGAAATCCTTGGTGCCCGTTTCAATTCTCCTGATGTACCCGATTTTGTGCTGAATCAGCGGATGATCCATGATTACTACCTTTGCCATAATATTTGTCCTCCTGTATGTTTTTATACCTTTACCTATCTTCCGGCGTCCCTGAGGGACATATCCGCGTCCCTTTTATCCTTTTTATTCAATAGCCTTTACCCTTCGGGCATGCTTTTCTTCCCCTGAAAAAGGAGTGCCTAGAAATGTTTCCACAATGCCCAGAGCCAGGTTTTTTCCTATTATGCCCGCTCCCATAGCCAGCATATTCGCATCGTTATGCTCTCTGGTAAGTCTTGCAGAAACTGTGTCCGCACAAAGCGCACAGCGGATTCCCTTCACCTTATTCGCCACAATGGAAATACCGATACCTGTGGTACAGATAACAATTCCCATATCACACTCTCCACCTGCCACTGCTTCCGCAGCCGCCCTTCCGTATTCCGGATAATCACAGGACTCCTTTCCCATACATCCGAAATCCTTAAAAGCAATCCCTTTCTCCTTTAAGTATCCGATTACTTCCTGTTTTAAATCATAACCGCCGTGGTCACTTCCTAATGCTACCAGCATAAACGCACCTTTCCGCCTTCCGGCTTTTATTATTTGAATGATAATTGCTTATCCTTCCATCATACTGTAATAATCCGGTGTCCCGCCGCTTTCAGCAGCCGGTTCATAATCGCCTGCCCCATTCCATAGGAAGAAAAGGATTCCGTATACATCACTTCCACCTCTTCATCATCAAATTCCCTCAGAATCCGATACAGGCTGTGGGCAATGGCTTCTTCATCCTCCCGGCTCCCCACGCTCTTCACGCTGTCGGCCGTATAACGGGCAAAAGTCTCATCCGTTGCGATTACTCCGGTTTTCTTTCCTTCCGCCGCCGCACGGGCACAAAGACTGTTAATGTGCTCCACAACAGTCTCTTCACTGCCTTCCACAATGGAAAGCTCACCCTTGGGTGCATAATGCCTGTATTTCATACCCGGGGCCTTGGGACGCTGTGCGGTGGTCCCGTCCAGAATCGTCTGATCCAATTCCACCTTTCCCAGCACCTTCTCCAGCATTTCCTGCGTCACATAGCCGGGACGCAGAATGATGGGTTCCGGCCCCGACACATCCACAATCGTGGATTCCAGGCCGATTCCCACGGCTCCGCCGTCCAGTATCATATCTATTCTGCCGTTCATATCCTCCGCCACATATTCCGCCATCGTAGGGCTGGGTCTCCCCGATGCATTGGCACTGGGTGCTGCCACAAAGCCTCCGGCCGCTTCAATAAGCCTTCGTGCCACCGGATGGGATGGGAAACGGATCGCCACCGTATCCAGTCCTCCTGTGGTTTCTTTGGGAACCGTATCCTTTTTCTGCAGAATCATAGTCAGGGGCCCCGGCCAGAAGGCTTCGGCCAGACGTTCCGCCTCCTCCGTCACGGGCTCCGCAATCCGGTAAATATCCTCCCATCTGCAGATATGCACAATAAGAGGATTATCCGAAGGCCTTCCTTTGGCCGCATATATTTTTTTGGAAGAATCCGGATTCAGCGCATCTCCCCCAAGGCCATAAACCGTTTCCGTGGGAAATGCCACCAGACCGCCGGCCTTCAGGATATCTCCTGCCTGGCGGATTTGCTCCTCATCCGCATTGTCTCCTTTTATCACCGCATATATCGTATCCATAGTACCGCTTTTCTTCCCCTTTCCAAAAGGGAAACTTTATTCCCTGCCGCCTGAAAATCCGCCGACAGGCTTACTTCCTGGACATTATACCACATTCAGTACTGATGTAAAAGGAAAAAAAGCCCGGCACTTTTTATAAAACCGTATAAAAGCAGCCGGACTTTTCCTGAGTCCTGCCGCTTTCTTATACTTCCCTTTTTATTTTTTACCAAAGCTGCAATTCCTGCCGGCCGGTAATTTCACACAGCGATCCCTTCCAGTATACACCTGCGGATATCCCATCCGGTAATTCCACACACATCCTGCCCCCATTCCGGATTATTTTCACCCTGCCCATGGGTGTATTATGCCATGCACTGAATTCTTTTACACGGTCCGAAAAGCAGGGCCTCAGTACAATCCGGCTCCAGCCCGGTTCGCATTCCTCGGGAACAAGTCCTGTCAGCGCCTTAAACATCCATGCTCCCACGGCGGAACGCATATGATGATTCAGGGAGCCCTTCTTCCCGCTCCAATGCTCCCAGAGAGTGCCTCCCCCATTCTGAAGCATAAAGGCCCAGCCCGGGAATTCTTTCTGTCCCGCTATCTTCAGCGCATCTTCCTGATATCCGTAACGGGTGAGCATTTCCAACGTATAAACCGAACCGAAAATACCGCCTCCCGCCCGGTACCCCTTCCTGCGCACAATACCGGCTAACTCTTTTGCTTCCTTTTCCGGATTTTCCGATAACCCGAAAAACAGGACACAGCTCAAATAACTCTCCGTTCTATTGCAGGCTCCATAATAATCCCTCATTATCGCCGCCTTTACATAATCGGCCAGTGCCTTCCACTCCTTTTCATCTCCTTTTTGGAGAAGTGCGGATATCTGCTCCATAATCTGTGCCATACGCATCACAAAGCAGCTCAGTATCATCCCGGCAGGGCATACCTCCTGTGATTCATCCGGCAGGAAGTCTCCCAGCCCGCTTTTACAGATTCCGTCCTCCGATATCTGCTGTGTGTAACGCATGTATTTTTTCATTGCTTCATAGTAACGCTCCGGAATTTCTTTTTTCCCCGTAAACCGGTATAGCTGCCATGGAATAAAAATCAGCGCCCCATCCCAGGTCGGCCCGCTCTGATAGTTATATCCATAGACGCTTGTGGGCGCAATGCACGGAAGCTGCCCGCTCGGCCACTGACAATCCGCCAGACTGTCAAGATACTGCAGATAAGCATCCTCCATATCCAGATTCAGCAGGGCAAATTCACAGGACATATGGGCATCCCCGGTCCATCCATTCTTTTCCCGATGGGGACAGTCAGTAGGGATATGATGGAAATTGGTTTTTACCGACCACAGCGAAGCATCATATATACTCTGCAGTACAGGATCCGAACACTGAAGGCCCCCTGCCGTTTTAAAAACCGTATAAAATACACGGGCCCTGATCTGCCGGACGGCCGCCTCTCCCTTCACCTGTACATAACGAAAACCTTTATAACTGAATTCGGGATGCCATGATTCCTCCTCATCACTCCCTTTTCGATAAAAATCGTTCTGGTTTCTTGGGATGTCACAATGGCGTTTAATCAGCGTCTGATCGATATTTCCCTGTCCGTCAAGCCGCTCTCCATACAGGATTTCCACCGTATCCCCTTTCTTACCATCCAGGGTTATTTCCACATCTCCGGAAAGATTCCGTCCGAAATCATATACTCCGTTTTTCACCGATACCGGCTGTCTGTATTCCTGAATCCGTATTCCAGGCAGCTTCTGCTCTTTCAGGATTCCCCCCGGTCCTTTCGCAATTACCGCCTGACTCCATTCCTTTTCTTCTGCTCCGGCATCATAGTTTTCTCCGAAACGTACGGAATTATAGGTCCACTTTCCCTCCCTGCACTGCCATTTTGTATCCGACCATAAGATAAACTGACCATCGGCATAAATCTGGCATATCAGCTGAAGATGATTTTTCCACACCGCATGTTCAAAATCAAAGCAATCTTCTCCCGGCTCATGAAACCAGCCGTTTCCCAAAGTCACCTCTATTTCATTGCTTCCCTCTGTCAGAAATTCCGTTATATCACAGGTATTATAGAGCACAGTCCTGTCATAAGCGGTAAAAGCAGGCTGCAGAAGTTCCTCCCCCACCCGCTTCCCGTTTATTTTCAGGTAATAAAAACCAAGTCCGCAGATATCTATGGATGCACTTTCCGGTCTTTTCGTCAGGCTGAAAATCCTTCGAAAAACCGGAGTGACATTTTCCGGACACGTTTCAAACATAATCCATTTGGCCTTCCATTCTTTCATACCAGTCTCCTCTATTTCATCTCCGGATACTCCCGGAAATAGCCTGCCGCTTCCAGCTCACACAGCAGCTGCTGTTCTTCTCCGTCAGATAAATCCACAGCCGGTTTTTCCGCTTTTCCCAAAGAAATCCCCTTTCGGTTAAAAAGAAATTTCATAGCCCGGATCTGCCCGTATTTTAAAAGAACTTCGATGATATTGTCCGCCTGGAACTGCCAATTCCGGGCAGACTTCATATCACCTTCCCTGAAAGCCCCATAAATCTTTTTGTAAATACCCGGCATAATGTTATAGGTGGAACCGATTCCCCCGTCGGCTCCCATAACAAGTCCGCAAAGCAGCGTTTCATCCGGCCCGTTCAAAAGATTGATGTTTCCGCCCTGAAGCCTGGAAATACGAAACAGCTCATAATAATCATTCCTGGTAAATTTCATCCCGATCACCCCTGGCAGCTCAAGGACTTTTTCCATCAGGACCGTGGGATCCTGTTCCCCCAGCATATAATTGACATAGACCAGCATGGGAATATCCACGGCCTCCGACAGCTGTCTGTAATAATCCACTGTTTCTTCCATACCATAGCGGTATACCGGAGGAGGAGTCGCAGATATGGCATCCGCCCCGGCCTTTTCCGCCTGTCTGGCCAGCCGGATCCCTTCTCTCACCGAATATGCCCCAATATGTACAATACAACGGCCCCGGCCGTCTATGACCCTCAGGGCCTCTTTTGCCAGCTCTTCCCTCGCTTCCGTTTCCATACTATAGCATTCTCCCGTAGCTCCCCCTATATAAAATCCATCCGCTCCATGATACAGTTCCCAGTCAATGAGTTTTTTCAGCCCATCTCTGCGGATAATCCCCTCCTCTGTTATCGGAGTGAGAAGAGCGGGAAAAATCCCCTTAAAAATCTTGTTGCTGTCCCATTCTTTTTTCATTTTGGCCCCCATCTGTATGCTTTGACGTATTTTTCAGCATGTAAAACTACAAACATCCTTCCTTCAGCCCTTTACCCCGCCAATCGTAATCCCTTTCACAAAAAATTTCTGACAGCTTAAAAAGATAATCAGCATGGGAAGCGTGGCTATCATGGCTGCCATCAGCTGATAGCCTGTATTGGTTATCTGACCCTGGGAAAACAAAGCGATCCCGATAGGAGTCGTCCGAAGCCCTTTATCTGCAATCATAATCAACTGCCACAGATAATCGTTCCAGGCGCTGAAAAAAGAAAAAATACCGAGTGCACCAAGTGCAGGCAGAGCCATAGGCAGTACAATCCCAATAAATCTCCTGATCTCCCCGCATCCGTCTATCTCTGCCGCCTCCAGCAGCTCTGTCGGAATTCTTCCCATAAACTGCCTGCATAAAAACACACCGAATGCAGGAGATACGGTAGTCAGTATTAAGCCTATCCTTGAATTTGTCAGATGAAGCTTCATGGCCACAAGATAATTGGGTATCAGAAGCATCTGCCTCGGCAGAAGCATGGTTGCAATCACAAGGGCAAAAATGAGCTCCTGCCCCCGGAATCTTTTTTTTGCGAAAGCATATCCTGCCGTTGCACCGATAAAAACAGTAATAATCGCCGTTCCCAGACTGACCGCCGTACTATTGGCAAGCCATAACAGAATCTCCGTCTTCTGCCACACATAAGCGGCATTTTTTCCTGTCAGGTTCCGAAAAGGATTCAGATCCGGAGGTATGAGCTGTAAGGCCATCTGGCTTTTAAAGGCTCCCGTTATCATGACATAATAGGGGAATAAAAAAACCAGTATCAGCAGTATCAGCAAAGTAAATGAAACCCATTTTCCTATTTTCTTAGTCTTCATAATCCCTCCTAATACTCAACGGCTTCCTGCTTCATCATGCGGAATTGAAGAAAGGCAATAACCGCCGTGATTAAAAACAGGATAACCCCGATTGCAGAAGCATACCCAAAGCTGCCATTCTGGAACGCGCTGGTATATACCAGCATCAGAAGTGTGGAGGTCTTAAAGCTGGGTCCGCCGTTTGTCATCAGATAAGGTACCGCAAAAATCTGCAGCATCCCTATGGTACTGGTTATTAAAATATAAGTAGTGGTTCCATGCAGCAGTTTTAAAGTAATACGAAAAAATATCTGATTTTCTGAAGCCCCGTCAATCCTGGCGGCTTCAAAATAACAGTCGGGAATACCATTAATGGCTGCCGTATACAGAATAACCGGCTGTCCCAGCCCATAGGTGCATATCAAAAGGGCCAGCAGCGGAATCGCTGTTTTGGGACTGTCAAACCAGGATATCGGAGTGAGGCCGCATATACGGAATAAGCTTGCAACCAGTCCGAAGGTAGGAGAAAACAGGAAGTTCCATACAATGACCAGCGCCACCTGATTCGTGACCGACGGTAGATAAAATACCGCTTTGGCAAAAGCATTCATCTTTTTCCCATGAGTGCTTAAAACCTTGGATATCCAAAGAGAAACGATGACGGTAACCGGCAGTATAATAACTGCATAACCAAAAGTGGCGGATACACTGCGCCAAAAGGCCTCGCTTCCAAAAGCCTGTCTGTAATTATCCCAGCCGCAGAAAACCGACCTGCTTATGGTATAGTCATAAAAGGATACCTTAAAACCATACAAAAACGGATATACAGTAAACACAAGGAAAAAGCAAAACCAGGGCAAAAGGAATAAATATCCCCATTTTTCTTTATGTAATTGTTTCATTCGGGACTCCTTTCCAAGTCAGCTCCTGTGCAGGAGCCCTTCCCACAGGTGCAAAAGGGGGAAGCACCCTGGGGCACTTCCCCTCTTGCCTATTGCTGCAGTGTTTTTGCTATTACTTCATCTCCTGATGTCTTCCAGTCTCTTATCATATCTTCCGCATCCTTATCTCCGGTAAAATAAGACTGGAGCTGTACATAGAATGTCTCTCTGAAATCGGACCACCAGGGTTCCAGAACACCAATGGAAGAATCCGCATATGCCGCCGTACTGGCTGCCGCACGTTTTGCCTGTTCATTCAGCACTTCATCTCCGTAATCCACATCCAGATCCTTTAGTACGGTAGAGTTTCCTGTCTGAACACATACCTCCTGGCTGTATACCTCATTTTCCAGAAAAGTCTGAATTACCTTACGGGCCGCTTCTATTTTTGTTTCATCTCCATTATTCTTAAATACGGTAAATCCTGTGCTGCCCCAGCTCATAACATGGGGATCCGCCTTTCCGTCCGGTGTTGGAATTTCATAAATATCCACATCAAAGGGCTGGATATCGCCGCTGTCAATCTGTTTTTTTACATTGACTGCTTCCCCTGTTCCCGTACTGACAAACATACAGGCCAGTTTCTGGCTGTACCAGTTGGGACGGATGTCATTATCCACAGTGGTTGCTGCACCTGCGGGAACCAGGTCCTCCTCTATCAATGTACGGAACAGATCGAGGGTAACCGCTGCTTTAGCTTCATCCACAGCCATTTCCGTATGCTCTCCATTGAGAATGCCGCTTCCCCCGCTCATCAGGAAGGAGTAATATACAGAGTCTGACGATTTGCTTCCTGCAAAAAGCTGTGTGGCATATATATTCTGTTCTTTCCCTTTTTCTCTTGCTGCCCTGCAGAATTCCAGGAACTCCTCATATGACCAGTGAATCTTATCCTCCGGCAGAAGATCGTAAACGCCCAGTTCCTTTGCCAGGGACACATTTACCGTTATGTTATAACCCTGAGACAGATTAATGGGAATATACCCCTGAATACCATTCAGCTTCCCCGTATCCAGCACTCCGTCATACAGCAGGGGACTGAGTTCCTCTGCTGTGGCAGAAAGATCTGCTGCCAACCCTCCGCCGATTGCAGGCGCAATTCTGGAATACGTATCCAGATACAGATCCGGCGTGGCTCCGGTAGCCATGGCAACCGTAACCTTCTCAGGCCCCGCATCCCATGTCAGAACCTCCGTATTCAGGATGATTCCATACTTATCCTTTACTTCCTGAGCCAGATCCCTGCTCATTTTTTCATCAAAGCCTTCATATAATGGCATATACCAGAAAGTAACTTCCGCTCCTTCCAAATCTGTCTGCTGTGTATCCGCCGCAGTTTCCTTTTCAGCAGCATCGGAAGCAGCCTGGCTTTCCTCTCCTGATGCAGCCGTCGTATCCTTTGTTTCCGCCACCTCCGCCTTATTTCCGCATGCCGTAAGCATCACACCTGCGAGCATTAACGCAAGCAGTTTTTTCCCATTCTTTTTCATAGAACCCCCTCTCTGTCCGTCCCTGCGGACATCGATTTCTTCCGTAAACAGATACCAATCTTGCAAGATAGCTATATTATAATTTTTTAAGCATAACGATAAAATCAGGCCTGTTTGGAAATTCTCCGGATTTTTATGTTAAAATTCCTCACATTTTCCTAATATTCCGGATTTTCCGCATATTCCCGAGGTCTTTTCCCCGTAAGCTTTTTAAATACTTCATAAAAATAAGAAGGATTGCTGTATCCGGCTTCCAGAGCTATCTGATAAATTTTCATATTGCTGTTTCTCAGAAGCTCTTTGGCCTGTTCAATCCTGACCATATTCAGATATTCTACAAAGGTAAAACCTGTTTCTTCCTTAAAAAGGCTGCAGAAATAAACGGCGGAAAGGCCGATAGCCTCGCTGACCTGAGACAAATTCAGTTCTTCTTCCTTATAATGCTCCCGGATATATAGCTTCGCCTTTTCTATTACTCTTTTGCCTTTTTTCTGGCTTTGCTGCTGTTTATATGCTTTTATCTGCCCGCATACATCCAGCAGCACTCCCTGCAGCTCCAGAGGCTCTCTGCACTGAAGCAGTGAAAAATAAGGATCCTCCGTGAAACAGCCTTCCATATCCCAACGGATTTCCTGACATGAGGTCAGTATTTCCGACAGCAGCTTGATACACTCCTTTTGAATACAGGAAAAAGAACCCTTAGAAGCGATCATCAGACGGTTCATATAATTTCCTATCGCCTGTCTGATATCCAGAAAGCCTGAAGAATCCGAGTAACGGAGTACCTCTGCCATCTCTTTTTCCAAGCGGATAGGCTCCCGCTCCTCCAGAACCAAAACGTTTTCTATCATAGTCACATGATTCCTGCCATATATATTGCTGTAATCCAATGCCTGTCTGGCTCCTTCGCAGCTCACAGGCAATTTTTTCATACTGTCCACCAGACTGCCTATCCCTGCCTGAAAATCATAATGGGAATAGGTCTGAAGCTTGTCCCGTACCCTCATCATCATTTTTTCCGCCGCTTCTTTGTCAGGACTCTTCATCTGAATAAAAACGAACCCCTGTGAAAAATCTTTCCAGAGAACCCGGCATACCAGGTGGTATTCGTTTCCGATTTCCGATATCATGTTCTGAAGAGCGAACTGGAATATCTCCTTATCCGCAATTTTCATACGTCCGAAATCAGGAACCAAAGCCACTACCTGAAAATTACTTCCCACTATTTCCAGATTCAGCTTGTCCATATGCAGCATCAGTTCTTCCTCCGTCTCCTCTGCACCTTCCAGCACTTCCAGCATATATCTGTCCTGAAGGAGCGGAAGGTTTTCCTGAAGGATCTCTTCCATACGCTGGAACTTTGCCAGCTCCTCCGTCTTCTTCTTGATATTATCCACAGCCTTCTGCAGGGCACCGATAAGCTCACCCGAATCCAGAGGCTTTAAAAGGAAATCCACGGTACCGGCTTTAATAGCCTCCCTCGCATATTCCAAAGTCCCAAAGCCGGTAATGAGCACAATCTGAATATCCTTTTCCCTCTCTGCAAACCTTCGGGCCAATTCCATTCCGTCTATTAGCGGTATATTAATATCTGTCAGGACAATATGAGGCTCATATTGCATGAAAAGAGCCATCGCTTCCTCACCTTCCGAAGCTTCGGCTGCCAGCTCAAGTTCCATGCTCTCCCATGGGATGCTTTCCTTTATATGTTCCCGGATCGCCTTATCATCATCAATTATCATCAGTCTGTACATGTTCTGTCATCTCCTCCGGTATGGTCAAAATAACTTTTGTATATTCTCCGAATTCACTTTCCAGGCACATAGTGCATCGGGGACCGTAATATAGCTTCAGTCTCCTGTACACATTCCAGAGCCCGTAACTGTTTCCCTGGCATTTTTCTTCCCGTATTGCTTCCTCTATCCGCATGGTTTTATCCTCCTCCATTCCCATGCCGTTATCCGTAATCTCTATACAGATTCCGTTTCCATCCCCACTTTCCACCCGAGCCATGCTTATCCGGATCCATCCGTCATTTATATTTCCTGAAAACGCATGAAGATAAGCATTTTCCACGATTGGCTGAAGGGTAATACGAGGTACCCTGACAGAAAGAAATTCTTCCGCAATATCCGTTATCAGTTCAATTTTCTTCCCTCTGCATAACATCTGCAGCCGCATATAATAGCTTATGTGATCAAGTTCGGTACGTATGGTATGAAAGGCATCCCCTTTCCCCAATGACAGCTTGAAAAATCCGCTCATGGAACGCAGTATCTGCAGGGCCATATCCATATTACTTTTTTCCATATAAAAAATAGCCACATCCAGAGTATTGTACAAAAGATGCGGGTTGATCTGCGCCTGAAGGAACCTGATCTCTCCGAACTGGATTTGTTTCTGCTTTTTCTTATCCTCCGCAATATAGCCCCGAATATCATCCAGCATTTTATTATAGGTTTTTCCCAGGTAATCCACTTCATCCCTGCTTCTCCCCTGATACCTCAGCTCCAGATTGCCGGCTCCCGTACGTTCCATAATATCCTTTAAATGCTTGATATTACGGGTTAATCCCCGGGAAATGAAATAAGCGGCCGCCATGGAAAGCAAGGTGCATATTCCTGCTGCCGCAAGCATGGTGAAAAAGACAGTATCCTGTGTGGTTTTCAGGATCGTATTTTCCGGAACCGCAGCCAGATACCATCCCTTGTCCCCTACCGGAACATAAAAAAGCGCACCGGATTCCTCCTCCTTCAAATCAACCCTTTTTCCGATTTCCGCTCTGTCTCTCGCCGAAATCACAATGCCGTCTTCATCAGTCAAAAAACTCTCCTCACCGAAAAAAGAATACATATCCTCCAGAACCTTTTCTTTCACATAGAACACCAGCATTCCTACCGGTTCATTAGAACCGGTATCCCGCAAAATACGCACATTCATAAAATAGGGTTCCCTGATACCATTCTGCAGATCTATTGCCATGGGGATCCATAATGCATAGCTGCTTTCCTCAGAAAATCCTTTTTTATATTCCTCTATTACCTCCATACAGCTGTCATAGTCATAATGCCCGAAATTATTTTCCAGGCCTGCGGAAACAGAAAATCCATCCTTACGGTACAGAGTAATCTGGCTGATGGATGAGGCGGCATTCAAAATTCTCAGGAAATTGCCATATACCTGATTATGCAGCCCCACAGGATCCTCAACCGCATGCTTGCTCAGCAATATATTTCTCATATCCTTGTCAAAAAAAAGTGAAATCGCCGTATATTCCGCTGCATCCATTTTTTCCACAATATTCTTTCCCGCAATCTCCAGATTTGACTCCTGAAGCAGCCGGTTCATTCTTACTGCTTCCGATCTGAATCTTGTATAAAGAAGTGCAATACCTAAAAACATGATGATCAGACTGGTAATAAACAAGCTTCCTGCTATTTTCCGCATCAGGCCGGACCGTTTTTTCAATATGCATACCTCCTTTGTGTAGAAACACCCAATTTCAGCATAACATATCTGTTTTTCCAAGCCTATCAGGAATCTTATCATTTAATCTGGTAAATTAAGGTCACAGGTTATTTCTCCCTCGTATTAAGATACTGCATGATCGACATATGAATATTCCAGGCCACCTTCTCCTGATAATAATTATCACAAAGCTTCTCGGCCTCGGCGCTGTTGGACAGGAAACCGCACTCTACAATAACAATCGGTTTTCCCGTTTTTTTCAGCAGGTAATAACTGTCGTTTGCCTTGGCCTGCCGGTGATTCTCCGGATCCAGATACTGTATCATCCGGTTTTGGATCATCTCCGCCAGCTCCTTGCTTTTTACACTTCCATTGTAATAAAAAACCTGGGCGCCGTTCACATACTCCTCGCCATAGCTGTTCTGGTGGATACTGACCGCCAGATTAGGCTGTGCCTCTTCTATAATCTGAATCCGGCGTTTCATATCCTGCACCTTTTTATTGGAGGCATTTTCGTCGTAAAGGCCTCCGTCACTTTCCCGTGTCATGACCACCTTCACGTCCGACGCTTCCAGAAACATTTTCAGCTTCTCCGCAATCTGCATGTTCACTTCTTTTTCAAGGGCCCCGTTTATTCCGATTTTTCCTGGATCGTCTCCTCCATGCCCTGCATCTATGACCACGCAAAACTGTTCCGTCTTCTGCGCTGTTCCTTCGTTGACCAGCACAGCCGCCTGCCTTGCGGCAAAAAAAACGGACGTACACAGAATAATCGTCACTACGCCCTTAAGAAGCTGTTCTTTAAGTTCCTGCCTCATAGGAACCTCCCGACTTTTGCTTATTCCATTCTATGTCCTTCCCATAAAAATAAGAACCCATCGACGGATCCTTTCCTTTACAGCGCAAATATAGATCAAAAAATGTTTTGCCCGCAGTCTTCGCAGGCAAAACATTCTTTTTTTATAACATATTAGTTTGGTTCATGCTCAGCCGTTAGCGAAACCGGACAAAACATCCCATACCTCAGGATGTCCCTTTTCATATCCCAGCTTCCATGCAGCCACACCGCCTATATTATAGCTTTTCATGATATTCATCTTAACTTCCAGAGACCTGGCATCTTCGATCCAAACCTGATAGAAGGAATCACCATCCTGTACCTCGGCATAATTCTGACAGGTATCCTCATCCCAGACCGCCTCTATATTTCTGTCGGAAAGGAACTTCTGTACAGCGCTCATACCTACGGCCTGGCTCTTCACCTCACCGCCGGACGTTTCCCAAATCCGCGTGTAGAAGGGTACGGCATTAATCACTTTCTCCGAAGGTACGGACTGGACCATGGTGCTGATTCCTTCCTCCACATAACCGATGGAAGCCACGCTGCCCGGCTCCTGGGAACCGCCGTAATGCTCATCATAGCCCATGATAATTACGTAATCCGCCACTTTCCCCTGTTCCTTCCAGTCATAATGAGCATTGTAATTCTTAGGCACATAATTATCCACGGAAAGCACCAGGTTATTCGCCCTGCAGGATATGGACAACTCTCTTAAAAACTCCACATAATCTTCTCCTGCTTCACTGCTCACCTGCTCCAGATCCACATTAATCCCGTCAACTCCCAAGGCAAGCGCCTCATTTACAAGGCCCTCAATCAGCTTAGCCCTCTTACTTGTATAGGATAAAATTTCTTTTGTATTCACATCATAGGTAAAATTGTCCAGAAGCGCCCATACTTCAAGCCCTCTGCTGTGAGCCTTGTTTACATAATCCGTACTTCCGATGCTCACAAAATTTCCATCATCATCGCTCAGGAAAAACCAGGTCGGGGATATTACATTCATACCGGTAATGCCCTCCAGCACTGATTCCAGTGTGGAATTAGCGGATTCACTGGTAACCTGATGCCATCCCAGATTGATTTTGTAATCCCTGCGGATACTGGTATATTCCGGCTCCTGATAGTCCGTTACCGGGATAAGCGTCTCGCTGTGCTGGTTCTTCAGCCGCTTATTCTCCACATATCCCAGAAATCCATCCTCAGTAGCCACCTTGCTCCAATTTTCCATTTCTTCCAATATAACGACCTTATCTCCGGCTGTCATATCCGTGAGAATATCGCTTTTTACACCGCCCTGATAGCGGACAGCGGTATCCTTCCCGATTTCCGCCGCCTGATGCTCATTCCAAATAGTTGTGAGTACAGCCCTGTTCGGCTCCTGATATAATGTAAAGGAAAAATTAGTGAATTTCTTTACATAGTCAAGCGCTACATACATTATGCCGTTATCCAGAAAAGCGGGAATGTATCCTTCTTCCCCGGAAGCACCTGCCTCCGCCCGGATAATGGAATCCGGAGTGGTATATAAAAGCAGCCCTTCGTTATAATCGGCATAAAACCGGTCATTAAGGTACTCATGCACCGTATCCAAATCCAGATAGCATCTGCCCTCTGACAATTTTCCTTTTTCTTCTTTAATTTCATTATTTAATACGAGGGCCACATCCTCCCCCGTTTCCAAACCATAATATGCATTCAGGTCCATCCTCTCTTTGGAATAAGAGAAACGTTCCAGAATCTTCGTCCCTGCAGTAATGGCAATAATCACGATAATAAGGACGACAGCGATTATTACCGGAAGCTTTTTTTTCATTATCCGTAACCTCCTGACCGTCCTTATTATAACAGACTATTTAAACATCGTCATTACCTATTTTTACATAAACCGACAGAAATTGACTCTTCCATATTCCGCAGCGGCGGTACGGGGGACCGCTTTTGTGCGGATAACGGAATTCGTGATTTTTTAGTATTTTGATTATGAATCAGATAGGAAACAATTCTATTGTTTGGCAATAAGAGTTATTAACGGTATTTTACCTTATCATACCGTACTTCCCGTAATTTGCCATCCGTATCGGTGACAAAATCAGGCATGTAGACGGCATCTTCGCTGACAAAAAATTTCCTGGCGATTTCCTCCGGGGAAGCAGGCCTGTCTTCAAGATATAAATTTACACCTTTATTGTGCATTTTCCTTAAGTGCTCCTCCAGCTTAATCTCGTCATCCTCTTTGTGCATGTCTAACATCCTCCGTAATTTCTATACGAAAAAAACACCCTCAGCAAAAACTGCTGCTCTCCAAAAGGAACGTGATATATAAATGGATATTCTTCCGTATGACTGTTACGGCAATGACGACATTTAAACAGAAAAAAATAAGATGCTCCAGGACATGTATCGCGGAATAAGATAAAAAAAACAAATACAACATGAATTTTGTGAATTAAACGGAACTTAGTGATAATTTTGGAAATGATTTTTACCACGACAAGCACATAAGCCTGTAAGACATCCTCATACTATATAGATGAGGAGAAGATATAGCGCATGCAGGAAAAATCCGATGCAACTATAATGTTTGCTTAAAATATGATATAATAGAATCATAATAAATGAGATATTACAACATCTCATTCCGGCTGAAAACCGCCCTCCTTCTGACACTGATTGTCCAGAAGCATCTCTGAATGAAATTATATCCGAAAAATGGAAAAATATCAAGCAAAAATCTTAAAAAAGTTTAAACAGTTACTCAGGACGCTTGACTTATTTCTTTCTTAAGTATAATATATTTGATAATTGCAGATACTATACAGATATGTTCATTTTACAGGCATTTTCAGTCACACAAGACAACAATTTCAATATCTTTATATTAAGGATGTGAGAACATGAAAATTGAAAAAGTAAATGATCATCAGATTCGTTGTACACTTACAAAAGCTGACCTGGCAGATCGTGAATTAAAAATCAGCGAGCTTGCCTATGGTACGGAAAAAGCAAAAAGTCTTTTCCGCGACATGATGCAGCAGGCATCCCTGAAATTTGGTTTTGAAGCAGAAGATATTCCGCTTATGATAGAAGCTATCCCTCTGAACTCCGATTGTATCGTACTCATCATCACTAAGGTGGAGGATCCGGAAGAGCTGGATACTCGTTTTTCCAAATTCGCGCCAAGCGTTCAGGATGATGAGAGTCTGGATGATATGATCCAGGATTTGAATGAAGGGGCTGACGATGTGCTCGATTTATTCAAGCGTATTCATGAAGGACGCGTCAACGGTTCACAAAACGGACAGAAGGCTTCTTATCAGGATGCGGGAACAGCAGAAGATGCGACCGGCAAAGAAAATTCTGCCGACAGCCTGGCATCAGCTGATTCCTCCCTCAATCTGGCAAAGATTTATTCCTTTGATTCATTGAATCATTTAACAAGGCTCGCCCATATTTTGAACGGCTTCTACCACGGTGTAAATTCCCTTTATAAGGATGGAAGTACCGGACGATATTTCCTTATCGTCACAAGTTCCTCTCATACACCCGAAGAATTCAATAAACTCTGCAACTGCCTGTCCGAATATGGACGCCAGGAAAAATCAGTACCCGCCGGAGCAGCTTATTTTGAAGAACACTACGAACTGATAATCAGCGAACGCGCTTTACAGAACTTAAGCAAAATTTAATCCATTGCAAAGGAACACCGCGCTTTTATAAAGCGCGGTGTTCTGCATTAAGCAATAGCTCTTCTTTTTGTAAAAATGACTTTTCCGGCGTAAATATTTCCCCATCCCGGATTTCAATAATTCTTTTACAACGTTTTGCTATACTTATATCATGTGTCACAATCACAATGGTTTTCCCCTCCCTGTTTAATTCCAAAAACAACTCCAATATTCTGCCGGAGGTCTCTGTATCAAGGGCTCCGGTAGGTTCGTCTGCCAGAATAACATCCGGATTGTTCACAATTGCCCTTGCAATCGCAATTCTCTGCTTCTGTCCGCCGGACAGTTCATTTACAGGACAGTCTGCCATCTCCTCCATATCCACTTTTTCCAGGGCTTCAAGAGCTTTCTCCTCTTTTCCCTTTATTTTTCTCCTGGAAAAATCCAGAGGCATCATTACGTTCTCCAACCCCGTAAACTCTTCCACCAATGCAAAATCCTGCATTACAATACCAATACATTCATTTCTGATCCGGGCAGCTTTTCTTTCCGACAGACCCTTGACCAACTTCTTTTTCAGGAAATACTCTCCTTCATCATAATCATCCATACAGGCCATGATATGTATCAATGTTGATTTCCCTGCGCCGGACTTTCCAATAATTGCAGCCATTTCACCTTTGGAAATCTGCAGATTTACATTCCTGAGCGCTGTATATGCATTTTTTTGATTCCTGTTATATACCTTTTTCAAATTTCTTATCTGTATCATCCTGTACCTCTATTCTCTCTGCCATAACCGATATGGCGGCACTTTCTTTACCAATAGGCTTTGTACTATTACTGTAGCCGCACATATTAGGGAAATTACTATGCAAAATATAAATTGCCAGGCTCCAAATCCGATTGCCATATTATCAGTGAGCGAAAAAAGCTTTAATATACAAATAATCAAAATTGAGGCAATGAGTGAAAACCCTTCTATAATGATGTAGGTAACTGTCTGTATCCAGACACATCGGTTCCATGGGAGGCCAAGCATATTATAAACAGCCAGATACTTCCATTGTTGTTTAGATACGATCACGCCAACGCACAGGGAACTAATCACGGTTAGCAGCAAACCACAGGCTAATACAGGTACATATTTTTGAAGCTCACCGGTTATTTCTTTCCGGCTCTTTTGGATAACCACAGATAATTCTTCTTTTTGAGCTATAAAACAGTGTTCGGACATATATTTGATATTTCTTTTCCTCGTCTGTAATTCCTTCTTTCCATGTTAACAACACCGTTCCCTGCATCAATAACAGCTCACTTCCATTTTCCGTATTTATAATATCTTCACGGCTCATAAGCAATACAGGTTCATCCTGTTTTCCTTTGGAAACGGATGCGAACAAATTTTTATAATTGATCATATTGTCAGAAAAACTTATATCATAATATTCGGCATCGTCCGCCAGAATCCCCACTATTTCCACAGAGACAGGACTTTCCTCAGATGCCGCACCATATTCATGGATTGTAAGTGTATCACCCAAACCGATCCCATAACTATTAGGCGCTATCACCGCTTCCACTGTATTCGTGCCGATATCTGCATTTTTCAGCCATCTTCCCTCTTTTATGTCAGGCTTATAGGCATCGATAATCGGCTGATCATAAACAATAGTTTTTGCCTGAATTGGCATTTCCTCCTTCTGCAATTCTCCTGAAAGTGCGTAACAGGCCAATATATCTGATGAGGCCAAATAACCTTCAAGCATAGCAGGAGCATTAACCACATAGTTGTCCGGGGTTAATATATTTCCCCCATATATATACCATCCTTCTTTTTTGACATAACTTTCAAATGCCTTATATTTTGTATATTCAGTTTCCATCATTGATATAAAACTGACTGCGATCAGAAATGTAATAATGAGCTGCAAAAGAATAAACGTATATAATTCTTTTCTTATTTCCAGTTCCTTAAGCGCCATTTTTATAATCATTTCTTTCCTTCCCGCCTCTTATAAATAATACCTTACCGGCTTTTTTAAAATATGTCCTGCTACTGCTGCACTAAGTACAGTAAAGGAGACCAAACAGTAAACAGCAAAAATCAAAAAATAAGTCTTGCTTGTATATATTCCATCCAAATAATGATAAACCGGATAGAGAAACGGACGAATAATAATATGAAAAAACAGCATTCCCATACAAAATGCCGGTAATGACAGCAAAATGCATTCCCATACATAAATTCCCACTGCCCTGCCGCGGTTCAGTCCACATACTAAAAAAATCCCCATCTGCCTTTTTCGTTTATCCAGTATATATAAATAAAGAATAGTAAAATTCAGTGAAATAACAAGTGTGATCAAAACAGCTATTGCTGTCATTGTCACAGCAATTTTCAGTTGGATATCATCCACACTTTCCATTGGCGGTATTACTGCCAGTTCTCCCAGTTCCTTTTCCATAATGCCCGTAATCTCTTCATACTGCTCTCCGGTAAACATAGTACGGAACATGATAGTAACTCCTTCTTTTCCCAAGATTGTCTTCTTATCCAGAGATGCATACGGGACTAATACGGAATCCGTCAATATTGTTTGTGTGCCAATGATGTGGTACTTTTTCCCCTGCAGCCAAATAAATCCATTACCGCCTTCTTTAAGCAGCCTGTCCGTTGCCGGTGTCTTATTTTGGCTTCCGCCCTTATCAAATATAAGAACTACTGGTTCTCCTTTGGCTTCCTGCTCTTCAGAAAAATAAGTATCCACCCAACCTGCCCTGAGAAAATTCTCCTTTATTTTTTCACCTGATGCAAAGACCCCATCTTTTACGGAAAACCGACATTCTGTGTATAATTCATTTTCTATTTCCGGTATTACTAAAAAGCAGCCTACCTTGTTTTTTATATTATCAGAAAATTGATCTATACATCGATCAAGCATTTCTTTTGTAACATATCGGTTATTTTCTTTATCGTCCTGAAAACCAATAACGAGGTTCGTTAACAGGTTGTTTGAAGCCAATCTTTCATTTGCATAATTTTGATAGATGCCAAAACTGAAGCTTATCATAATACCTGATATAAAAATGCAGATAAACATTAAGCAGAGAATTCTTTTTTCATTTATCAATAACATTATGTTCTTAATTGTGTATTTAAGCATGATATCCCCTCATTGCTTTATGTGAACTTTAATTTTCTTTAACTAAATCATCACCTTGCAACAGTACCATTTAAGGCATCTGAAGAGCCAGATATCCCCCAATGCTCTGGCGGCTTCTGAGATTGCCAGCTCCAAGCATAGCAGTGAAATATCTTCGAATACGGAAGATAATGATATTATAAATCTGTTATCTGTCTATTAAATAAACTGTAATAAACTTAAAAAACGTCCTATTCTCTTCTGTTTATTAATAAAAAGAATAAGGCGTTTTAGGTTGACTATCTAACATAATAAAGTAGACTAAGACTTTATACTACTTGCTTTAGATTTTAATTTTTTTATCAATCATTGATCCTATATAGAACTAATTTCATTACGGGTACAATTCCAATCATCAATCCACCCATTTTTATTCTTCCTTAATCGGTATCTTAGGATCAAAAACTTTTGTAACAGTTGATACGTATACTGAATCAACATATAAATCATATGTATTTTCCGCATTTAAAACAAAGTATGCATTATCTGCATTAAATGTATTTTCAGCATATTCTTCTGATATATAATAAGGTTCGCAGATAAAAGAATAAGAAAATATTGTCAGCACAAGTGCAGAAAGCAAGAATAACCTATTAATAAGAGGGAAATTCCTGTGCCGGGAATTATTCAAGAGAATATTACCTCTTTCCAAAAGCCTCGGTGAAGAAATAATCGAAAAAGGTACCGTGCAAAAAAAAGATTGCTTATTCGTTTGCTGTAATTTAGCAATTTTAAGTAAACATTCCAAATACTCGATTTTATTATATTCAGTCAAATTTTCATTTACTTTTGCATCCACATAAAATTCCAATACTTTATTAAGTAACTTTTTTATCATAAAAATAAGAGGATTCCAAAAATATATAACTGTTATGAATTCGCAGAAAAGCTTTATATGAAGATGCTTTTTATAGTAATGACATAATTCATGCTCAAATATGTAACACAATTCTTTATGGGTTAAAATAATTTGCGGCAATGCAATAATTGGTTTTCTTATTCCAAATAATAACGGTGTTGAGATAATAGATGAAGAAACTAAAGTAAATGATACCTTCTTATTATATTTGCTATTTACTTCGTTTAAGGCAATAATGATATCAGAATCATTTACTGATCTCATATTTAATAGTATATACCGTGTTTTATAATAATCTAACATGAACTTAATCAACAAAACTATACTTACCGTTATCCAACTAATTGAAAGAAACTTCAGAACAGAAACATTAAAATTGCCCAAAGTCAAAACATCATCATACAAAAACCCGTATATTTGAGGCATAACCTTTCTAACTGGGATTTCCTTTACAAAATAAAATTCATAAGGGAAAAGCAACCTTATCGCAATTAGTAAAAAACACAATATTATTGTGTAAAAGCTTAAACGTTTAAAAAGGAATTTATATTTAAGTGTTATAATTATTAAAACTAACATTAAACTGGTACATAAAATAGTGTTTACTACTGAAGAAAGAGTAATCTGCATTTTATTCTCCCAACAATTCTTTCCTTTTAGCTTTCAGTAATGTTTCCAATTCATTTATTTCGTTTAATATTTTTTCCGGTTCTTGCTCCTGCTCAAGCAGAGTTGCTACAAAACGAGAAGTAGTAATATCTTTTTGTTCACTTAACAGCCGTTGGATTTCAAATGTTTCAGGACTTATAGTCGGTATATAAGATCGGCTCAAAACAGTTCCACTGTAAACAATCTCATTAACTTTTATTAAACCATTTTTTAATAATTTACGTAAAATTGCCTGAACTGTATTTAAAGACATACCACCGCCTTCTTTGGCAATTTCAGATGCAACCAACGATTTAGGGGATGTCCATAATACTTCCATTATTTCCTTTTCACGTTTAGTAAGATTATATTTATTTGATGAACCTGCCACTTTAATTTCTCCTTTTAGTATACATATATATTATATAATATTGTATTTCAATTACTGTGTCAATGTTTGCATCAAATAAATGGTATTATTTATATATAATATTTCTACATTTGAAGGAACTAATGATACACCTATCCTATATAAGCATCGTTCAATAATCTATATGTAAAAAAAACTTTACCCTTAAAAGTATCCCCTTCAATTCCCGCTTTTCGAATACAAATTGCTATAATTTCATGGGTTTTATTATCTTTGCTTACATTTTTCAAATACTCTTCTACTGGTATCATTATTTCTTTTCCTGGCTCCAAGTTAACAAGATCATATGGATAGCTCTGCGTGTTTAAAAGATTTATCTGTTCAAAATTATCCATAAATATAATTGCACAGCTTTCTGTTTCTTCATCAAGATTCCCCACTTCTATAAAGTTTTCATTTCCATTAAATTTATTAATTACTATTCCATTTGTACGTGCTTCTATCCTGTCGACTCCCAGATAATTAAACGCATCAGGGAACTCTTCCTTATTACCGACAACAGCCAGACACCTTAATGCACCATCAGAAGGACCTGTTCCTAATCTCTCTTCGTCTGTCAATTCTGTATATGTATTTAAGAAAACCGCAAATACAAGATCATGTTTCCCCTCCTCTAATGATGATAGAGTAATGGGAATATCTATTTCTGTTCCGTTTTCAACACTCACGGTACATTGTCTCATTAATTTTCCATCCACCTCAAAATCAATCTGTTTATAATTATCAAATATAACTAAAGTACAGTTGAACTGTTTTCCCATGTTATTTGTAAAAACCAGAAAAGTATGCAGCGTATTATTTTCCAGATAGATGGTTGTATCATGCATGTACTGAGAATTTTCTCCCCATAAACCATAACTATAATACGTTTGTCCCTCAAACCCATCCATCTTTTTAACTTCACCATTATAAGATTCATTAAATTCAGTATATATCTCAGGAAAATCAATTTCTTCATTACTTCGTAAAGTACTATTGTTACTCCTTTGCTTTCCACACCCTGATAAAGCAAGTGACAAAAGTAAAAGAAGAACCAGAACACCTTTATTCGACATTATTTAAATTCCTTTCTTCATCAATATCATATCCTAGACTTATCCATCTTTTCTTTTTTATATATAAATTCATCAATCGTTTAGCACTAATCAAGTATTACATCATCTGCATATTCCATCCAGATAATGCAAATCCAAGTTTTACCCGGGGGTAATTTGATATTCTCTCCTTTTTCATCTACATAAACAGCAGGATCCGTATCGCTAAAGCGTGACCAAGTCCCTTCTATCATTCTCCCCTTCGTAAATACCTGTACCGGATATCCATTATCTCCGTGACTGCTAAATGCCAGATAATCATTCTCATCCCTAACTTCGCCATAACAATACTGTAATATTACATTTTCATAACTCAGCTGATTGCCTGTTTCCTCATCAATTTGCGGACCACCATATTGGTAACGATAGTATTTACCATCTTTATACTTAAAATATGCCTGAATTTTTCCATAACCGTTCCTGGCATTTACTGCTTTTCCTCCGGGATAAATCTCCTTTACTTCTGTCTTATCCTTATAAATGTCTTTGTCCTTATCATAGATAAATGTGAATTTAGGCTTAAAAGTCTCATGATAAGTTAAGGAATAGCCAAATCTATCCACATCCATCAATATATCCGGTCCTGATGTAATAACATTATGCGGTGCCTTTCTATCCACTGTTCTATGAAAGGCATATTTAGCCGGATGATTAATCCCTGCAACAGCAGCGCTAATAGTATCCACTTTGCCGCTATTGAGCAATTCACCTACATAAAGAGTCGCCTGACCAAAATGACAATAAATAGCATCATGTTCCATTGCGCTATACACAAAATAATCCCTGCTGCTGCGAATATAACCTATTTTCTCAATGTTCTCCCAATCTTCATATAATCCCATTAAACGTGTAATCCTGGTTTCTATTGGCGCTTCATATATAACAGAAGCTTTCTCAATTCCATATTGAGGACATCCACTTTCTATATTACTTAACATTACGGCTACAGGCCTGTTATTCCGTTTTTCCTCGGATATTGGCAAACCGGTAAGATAACTATATATATAAGTTTCTTTCGGAATATCTTGTAACTCTCCATCTTTAGCCTTTTCAAATTCTGTAACTGCAACGCTGTCCATGCTTTCAGGTGTTATGTGATTAATTTCATTTCCGCATGCCATAAACATACTAAGAATAAATATAAACGATAAAACAATCCAGTATTTTTTCTTATGCATATTTCTCCACCATCCTATTTATTCAGCCAATATAATCTCATTTGAATTAAAATCAGTAAATAAATGGCCTTTTCCCATCCTTTATTTTCTATGTTCTTATTCCACCATGCGTTGAAATCATCAGCCAGTTCTACATAGTCCCTTTTAAGAATTTCATTATTATTCGTGCATTTTAGGTATAACAATATCAAGAAATATATGATTAGGATGAGTTAATGTGGCTTTGTAAAAATTATATTAATAAAATAGTTTCTATAAATAAATTAGCCGGCTTATTAATATAGTAAACTTCTTTATAAATTATATTATTTACTAACAGTGTATTTTATTTACGCTAAATAATACTATATTTTCATATAAAATGCAATAGAAATACTTTATATTTAATAAAATTAATCATTATGTATTTTAAATACATTATTAAGTTTTAAGTATGGCCTCCTGGATTTGCATAGGGCTGCTTTCACGTAAATACGCGATAACAGCCCTATACAGATCTTGGAGGCCATTAATACAAAAACCTCTGCATATGCAGAGGTTTTTGGCTAATACATTTTATAATGCTTCGATTTTACTCATCAAATCATTAATATCCATTCCATGAACCATAGCAGCTTCTTCCAGGCTCTCTCCCTGAGCGGAAGGACATCCCAGACAATGCATGCCTGCTTCCATCAAAATGGAAGCCACATCGGGATTGGTTCTTAAAATTTCACCAATTGTCATTTCTTTCGTAATTCCAGCCATTATGCCATCCTCCTTTTCCTCTGAAACTATCAGCGGCGCATGCCTGCCGATTTCTCTTAGTATAATACTTTTCCCTGAAATACGCAAGATATGCGTTTTTCTTTAAATATAAAAATTTTCGAAATAAAGTTATATACTTTACTCTTATTGATCGATTTTTATTAAAAAAGCATAAAACCGTCCTTTGTTTGAGAAAAAGAACAGTCCGCGCCTTGACGAAGCACTTTAGGAAACATATAATACAGATGCGGGTGACGCCTGACAAAGGTCTTATCCGCCGTTTTACCCGGCAGACGGCTCCGCCGTGCTGCTGACTGATTATCTTACAGTTCATGCTGCTTTGGCAGCGAAAAGGAGGAAAATCTTGAGAACAGAATGGAATGGTTTTATTGGCGGTGATTGGGAACATGAAATCAACGTGCGTGATTTCATCCAGAACAATTACCACCCTTATGACGGGGATGAAGCTTTTCTCGCAGGCCCTACCCGGAATACTCTGGATCTTTGGGAACAGGTGCTGGATCTGAGCCGCAAAGAAAGAGAAGCCGGCGGTGTCCTGGATATGGATACAAAGGTCATTTCCACCATTACGTCCCATGGTCCCGGATATCTTGATAAATCCAAAGAAACTATTGTAGGAGTGCAGACTGATGCTCCCTTTAAACGTTCTTTACAGCCTTATGGAGGAATCCGTATGGCGCAGAAGGCGTGTGCCGATAATGGCTATACCCTCGATCCTGAGGTGGAGGAATTCTTTTCCACTCACAGAAAAACGCATAATGCAGGTGTTTTTGATGCTTATACCTCAGAAATGCGCGCGTGCCGGAGCGCCCACATCATAACAGGCCTTCCGGATGCCTACGGACGGGGAAGAATCATCGGTGATTACAGAAGAATTGCACTCTACGGAATCGATCGTCTCATTGAGGACAAGCTTGCACAGAAGGATTCCACCGGCAGTGTAATGACTGATGATGTCATCCGTCTCAGAGAAGAAATTTCCGAACAGATTGTCGCTCTGAAAATGATGAAGCAGATGGCTGCTTCCTATGGCTGTGATATTTCCAGACCGGCCGCAAATGTTCAGGAGGCCATCCAGGCCACTTATTTCGGTTATCTCTCCGCAGTGAAGGAACAGAACGGCGCCGCCATGTCACTTGGCCGCACCTCAACCTTCCTTGATGTCTATGCGGAACGTGATCTTGCACTGGGAACCTTTACGGAAGAACAGATTCAGGAATTCGTGGATCACTTCATCATGAAGCTGAGAATTATAAAATTTGCCCGTACTCCGGAATATAACGATCTCTTTTCCGGCGATCCTGTCTGGATTACTGAATCCCTGGCAGGTGTTGGCGTGGACGGACGCCACATGGCGACAAAAATGTCCTTCCGCTATCTGAATACCTTAACCAACCTGGGGCCTTCTCCCGAGCCCAACCTGACGGTTCTGTGGTCCACCAGACTTCCGCTTAACTTCAAGCGCTACTGTGCGAAGATGTCCATCCAGACCTCTTCCATCCAGTATGAAAATGATGATCTGATGCGTGTGACCCACGGTGATGATTACGGCATCGCCTGCTGTGTATCTTCTATGAGAATCGGCAAGGAAATGCAGTTCTTCGGAGCCCGGGCGAACCTGGCAAAATGTCTTCTTTATGCATTAAACGGCGGCATTGATGAGAAGAGCAGAAAGCAGATCGGGCCGAAATACCGGAAGTATGAAGGGGATGTCCTGGAATACGACAAGGTTATGGAAGCCTTTAACGATATGATGGAATGGCTGGCCGGCGTTTATGTAAATACCCTGAATGTCATCCATTACATGCATGATAAATATTGTTATGAAAGAGCGCAGATGTCCCTTCATGACAGAGATGTGCGCCGGTATTTCGCTACCGGTATCGCAGGACTTTCCGTAGTGGCGGATTCACTTTCCGCCATCAAGTATGCAAAGGTGGAACCTATCCGTGATGAGTCCGGCATTATCGTGGATTTCAAGACAACCGGTGATTTCCCCAAATACGGAAATGATGACGACAGAGTGGATACCATTGCAAGAGAACTGGTTTCCAGTTTCATGACCATGGTCAGAAGACATCATACCTACAGGGATGGTTTCCCCACCACCTCCGTACTGACCATCACTTCCAATGTGGTATATGGAAAAGCTACCGGAGCCACACCGGACGGACGTAAGGCCGGAGAACCCTTCGCTCCCGGAGCCAATCCCATGCATGGAAGGGACAGCCACGGAGCCGTAGCTTCTATGGCATCTGTAGCCAAGCTGCCGTTTAAGGATGCGCAGGATGGTATTTCCAATACCTTTACCATCATCCCCGGAGCCCTCGGAAAAGAGGATGAGGTTTTTGCAGGCGACATTGAAATCGACCTGAATCTGAACGAATAAAAAGGAGCTGTTTTATGGATCAGAAGGCTATGATAGATGATTTGGTCCGGATGCTGGACGCTGGTGCAGCAAAAGGCGTAGGCCATATCAACGTCGCTTATGACGAAGCCCTGCCGGACAGCAAAGAAATACAGACCCTGGGGTGCCCGGACTGCTCAGCCGCACCGCTGGCGTGCAGCGTCCCCACCCTCCATGAGGGTCTTGACGGGACCGAAGACGAATAACCCACTCAATAAAAGAAAGGAATACAAACTATGGAAGCAAACAGCGCACAGATAGATAACCTTGTTTCTTTACTTGACGGCTATGCAGAAAAAGGCGGCCATCATCTCAATGTAAATGTATTAAACCGTGAGACTCTTCTGGATGCCCAGAAGCATCCGGAAAATTATCCCCAGCTGACCATCCGTGTATCCGGCTATGCCGTTAATTTCATCAAGCTTACACCGGAACAGCAGGCGGATGTTATTTCTCGTACGTTCCACGAAGCTCTGTAACCGCATAAATCCATGATTGCATTTTAAGCAGTTATAAGGGGGACTGGCGCATATGCGGCAGTCCCTTTTCAGTCCGCTTCCATCGATTGTGAAAATCCGTTTTTCATGGTATACTTTATTTCTGAAACACGGGCTTGTCCATAAGGCAGCGGAATTCTTACAAAAAGGCATGCCCGATTAACAGCAGTCTGTGATGGAGGGTTTGATATGCAGGCCAATCGCAGTAAATCATCCGGTTCCGGAACCGCGCTTTTGTCCCTTACCAGGGAGCAGATCCTCTCCTTCCGGCTTAAAAGCCATAACTTAACAGGAATATCTCCGTCCGATATCACCGATGCCTTTGGAGGGTGGATTATGCAGAATTCACCTCCCGGGGCCTGGGAATTATCTGTCTTCTCACGTATGCCTGATATTACCCTTTCCTCATTAGATGAAGCTCTTACCGAATCCCGGACACTCATTCAGGCCTGGAGCCTGAGAGGCGCCCCCTGTATCTTTCCGGTACAGGACTGTGACGTTTTTCTCACGGCCCTGATACCCGAAAATGAACCCTGGATATATACAAGAGGCATTGCACTCGTCCTTGAACATTTACATATGTCAATGGAGGAACTGCTCCCTCTTGTAAAAAATGCCGCTCTGATTCTGAATGAAAATGAAATAGTCGGAAAGCCTTCTCTGGATCATATCCTGGCCGAAGAAACCGCCAAGTCTCTTGACCGTGTGAAAAAAGGGCTCTGGTATTCCCCTTCCTTTTTTTCACCTGAACAGACTATGGGAGAAGCCGCTGTTTCCTTTCTTCTTCGTCCCTGCTCTTTAGAAAAGCTTGTTGTATTCGGCAAACGGGAAAAGAACCTGCCCACCTTTACTTCTCTGCGGAGCTGGAGTCCATCTGTCTTCGATCCAGACCGCCGCGTACCGTCTCCCACAGCCGTACTGGTGAAACGCTTTCTGCACAGCTATGGGCCTGCTTCTCCGGCAATGCTTGCCGACACACTGGGCTGTTCCCCCGCCCAGGCCAAACGCATGTGGAAGGACGCGGAACGAATCTATCCGATTATCCCTGTCCGGTCAGGCAATAAAACGGCTTTTATTCTGGAAGAAGACCTTCCTTCTTTCATGACGCCGGACTCCTCTCTTACCGACTGCGATATGTCTGTTGCCATCCTTGCGCCCCATGATCCGTATCTGGACATCCATGACCGTGGGCTCCTGCTTCCTGATAAGCAGCTTCAGAAGCAGGTTTGGAAGACAGTAGGGAATCCCGGTGTAATCCTTCGGGGAGGTATGATTGCCGGAACCTGGCGTTCGGCAAGAAAAAACGGTTCTCTGTCAGCCGAGTTTTCTCTTTGGTTCACTCCATCCGCCGCACATAAGGAAATAATGGAACGATGGTTTGAAGGCTATGCCAAATTGTACGATTTAAAGCAAAAAGAATTAAAAATAAATATTATGTAAATAACTAACATCATCTGCTCACCAGAGGGCAAATTTCTAAAGAAATTGCATTTTGCTCCGCAAAACATGGAGGATTATTATGCAGACAAATATACCAACCAATACGCAGGGACGCATACATTCCATCGAAAGCTTCGGTACCGTTGACGGGCCGGGTGTGCGGTTTGTCATTTTCCTGCAGGGCTGTCCCATGCGCTGCGCCTACTGCCATAATCCCGATACCTGGGAACTGAATGCAGGAACCCCGGCTTCCCCGGCCAAAATTATGGAACGCTACGAACGCAACAAAAGCTTTTATAAAGACGGCGGCATCACCGTAACCGGCGGGGAGCCTCTGCTTCAATTGGATTTTCTTATTGAATTATTTACCCTTGCCAAAAAAGAAAATATTCATACCTGTATCGATACCTCCGGCATCCCTTTCGCACCCTCCAATAAGGAATGGATGGAAAAGCTGAAAACGCTGATGTCCATGACAGATCTCGTCATGCTGGATATCAAGCATATCGATCCCAAAGCACATAAAAACCTCACGGGCTGTTCCAACGACAACATTCTGCGTTTTGCCCGGTATCTGGACAGGGAAAAAATACCGGTCTGGATACGCCATGTTGTTGTTCCCACGGTTACCGATGATGAAGCCAGCCTTTACCGGTTAGGCTGGTTTATCGGAGGCCTGGGCAATCTGAAGGCGCTTGATGTGCTTCCCTATCATACCATGGGCAAAGTAAAATATGAAAAGCTGGGCATTCCCTACCGTCTGGAAGGCATCCCTCCCATGGACAGGCCCACTCTTCTTCTGAAAAAACAGGCCATTTTAAAAGGGATCCGGGACCGCCGGAACCAGCAGCAGCCCGCCTTGTAAAATCTGTATATTTGTTCTTTAAAAAGTACAAAAAATCGCCGTATATTCACAAAAAATGTCTTGTACAAAATCATTTTCTATATTAGAATAAGTAATGATAATCAATAGAGAATAAAGGAGGATATCATTATGGCATATGTAATTAACGATTCTTGTGTAAGCTGCGGAACCTGCGAAGGACAGTGTCCTGTTGGCGCTATCTCTGCAGGAGATTCTCAGTATGTAATCGATGCTGATACCTGTATCTCCTGTGGTTCTTGCGCAGGCGTTTGCCCTACAGGTGCAATCTCTGAGGAATAATCCCGGAAAACACACATAAGAAGCATTCAAGAAAGAAGCATTCAGAAAAATGAATGCTTCTTTCTTTTTTCTCCGTTAGCAGCTGCCTTATTTTCCTCCTGTTTTTTCTGTTCCTTTTTTTCTCTTCCGGTAAGTCTCTTCCTGCTGCGCTGCCGGAGCAGCTCGTCCAGTTTTCTGTAATGCTCTTCTTCTCTGTCGATTCTCAGCTGTTCCCTGCGTTCATTTTCTTCTTCCTGTACACGGAACTGGTAGTCCATTTCCTTCATTATGGTTTCTTTGATTTCTCTCGTGAGATCTTCATTATTTTCCTTTACCGCCTGGGAAATCAGACTGTGCAGAAGCAGCTGAAGCCGTGCCCCCTTATCCTGTATATCCCGGCCTCCGGTTTCCGACAGCTCCTCCTGTACGTTTCGGGCGGCCTGGCTGTGTTCTCTGAGGGGAACCATTACCTGCATGCTGCTGTCCGTGAGCACCGTACGGATCGCCTTCAGCTGAAGCCCCTGTTCCTTCAGTTTTTTAATTTCCTTAAACTGCTCCACGTCCTCTTTGGTATAATACCGGTGCCCTAAATCATTTCTGCGTATGGGAAGCTTCAGTTCTTCTTCCCAATACCGGAGCACGTGGCTTTCCACTCCCACCAGCTTTGCGGTTTCCGAAATCAGGAACATATCCTTTTCCGGCTCCTGCTTTTTCCCTTCCTCCGTTCTATTTTTTGCCGTCATTTCTTCTTCGTTCCTGCCTGTCCTCTCCTCTTTTAACAAAATCACCTTACTGCTTTCTTTTTTATTTCCCATGCTTTCCTCCTGTCTGCCGTCTGACGGCACTTCCTTTTTATATAAGCAACGATGAACTGATTTATCCGGTTATCTATATAAAAAAAGAGAACTCCGGCATAACCGTTTGTTCTCTTTTGTAAGTGTATTCTATTCTGTTGTGCACAACTATTTCTGCAGATTTGCGAACTTGGTAAATTCGGGCAGCCATACCAAGTCAATGGTTCCGATAGGACCATTTCTCTGTTTGGCTATGTTGATTTCCGCAATTCCTTTCTTCTCCGTATCGGGATTGTAATAATCATCACGGTATATGAACATAACCACGTCGGCATCCTGCTCGATGGCTCCGGATTCACGAAGATCGGAAAGCATGGGCCTGTGATCCGGCCTCTGCTCCACCGCACGGCTCAGCTGGGATAATGCCAGCACGGGAACCTGCAGTTCCCTGGCCAAAGACTTCAGCGAACGGGAAATATCCGAAATTTCCTGCTGTCTGGAATCCGTTCCCCTGCCGCTTCCCGACATCAGCTGCAGGTAGTCAATGATAATCATCTTCAAATCCATCTCCAGCTTGAATTTACGGCATTTGGAACGCATATCCGCGATGCTGATACCCGGGGTATCATCAATAATAAGCTTGGACTGTCCTATCATGCCCGCGCTCTCTATCAGCTTTTCCCATTCCATATCGGAAAGGTTACCGGTACGCAGATGCTGGGAATCCACCTTGGATTCCATGGCAAAGAGACGGTTGACCAGCTGTTCCTTACTCATTTCCAGACTGAATATGGCGACGCAGTCACCGGAGTGAAAAGCCACATACTGGGCAATATTCAAAACAAACGCTGTCTTACCCATGGAAGGCCTGGCAGCTATAAGTACAAGATCCGACGGCTGCATTCCCGCCGTCCGGTAATCCAAATCAATGAAGCCTGTGGCAATACCGGTTACGCCTCCGCTGTTATGGGAAGCCTTTTCGATTTTGTCCATGGCGTTCATAACCACTTCACGGATAGGTACGTAGTCTCCGGTGCTTCTCCTCTGAACAAGGTTGAATACCTTTTTCTCCGTCTCCTCCATGATGACTTCCATGCTGTCCTTGCCGGCATAGCAGTTGTTGGCAATCTCCTCCATCAGCCGGATCAGACGGCGCAGCATGGCTTTTTCCGCCACAATGTTGGTGTAATATTTAATATTGGCAGAGGTAGGCACCGCCGTGATCAGATCCCTGATAAATTCCAGACTGCTGATTTCCGGAGGCACATCCTTTTCTTTAAGCCGGTTCTGTAAGGTAACCAGATCCACGGGCTGTCCCTGGTCATTCAATTCCACCATGGAGTCAAAAAGCACGCCGTAGGACTTATTATAAAAATCTTCTCCGCATATCAATTCAGATGCGACAACAATCGCTTCTCTGTCCATTATCATGGAACCGATAACGGATTGCTCCGCTTCCAAACTATGGGGCAATACTCTTTTTAAAATAGCCTCATCCATCGATGCCATTGATAATTCCTTCTTTATTCTTCTACTTTAACCTTCAGTATACCAGTTACCTTCTGATGCAGCTTCACGGGTACATCATAGGTCCCGAACGCTTTGATCGCATCAGTCAGCTGAATCTTTTTCTTGTCAATGTCCAGTCCGCACTGATCCTTGAATGCGGTGGCTATTTCCTTAGAGGAAACGGAGCCGAACACCCTTCCGCCTTCTCCGGCCTTCATCTTAATCACAACGGATTTGCTCTCCAGATCCTTTGCAAAAGCCTGAGCCGCTTCCAGTATTTCTTTTGCCTTCTTTTCTTCGTTGGCATTCTGCAGCTTCAGGTCATTCAGATTCTTTGTATTGGCTTCCAAGCCCAGCTTTTTAGGCAGTATAAAGTTTCTGGCATAGCCGTCATTTACATTTACAATTTCACCCTTTTTCCCCAGGGCTTTTACATCTTCCAGTAATATAACCTTCATTATCTCAGTTCACCTTCCTCTATCATTTTATCCAATGTGCCTTTTATTGTACCAATAACAGCCCCAAGCTCCGAATTATCAATCTGGCAGCCGGCTACGTTCATATGTCCGCCGCCGCCCATCCGCTCCATGATTACCTGTACATTGACCTCATCAATGGAACGGGCGCTGATATATATCCGGCCCTGGTATTCCGTCAGAACAAAGCTTGCCTTGATCCCCCTGATATTAAGAAGTTCGTTGGCAGCCTGCGCCCCCACGATAGTAGGGCTCTGAATCCCGTCGCTTCGGCATACGGAAATGGCATAATCATTGCGATAGATTTCCGCCTGCCCCACCGCATCCGCCTTAGCCTTATATTCGGCCGCATTTTCACGGAACAGCTTTCTCACCCTTGTCACATCCGCGCCGTTCCTTCTCAGGAAAGCAGCGGCCTCAAAGGTACGCACGCCGGTTTTCGTCATAAAATTATTGGTATCTATCATGATGCCGGAATACATGCAGTCAGCTTCTTCGCCTTTAATGCGTACGCCGTCATTGATATACTGTAATATTTCCGAAACCATTTCGCAGGTGGAGGAAGCATAGGCCTCCACATAGGAAAGGGTGGCATTTTCAATCGTCTCTGTTCCCTGCCTGTGATGATCCAGCACCACAATGGACTTGCATACCTTAAGCAGCTCCGGGCATTCGGTAATGCTGGGTTTATTTACATCCACCACCACCAGCACAGTATTACTGCCTGCCGTCTCCAGCGCCTGCTGGCTCTTCAAAAACATGTCCTGCTCATACTCCTGACTGTTCTGGAACATTTCAATCAGGGGCTGTACGGAAGTCGTAATTTCATTAATGACAATCTGGGCCCTGCGATCCAGCGTCTTGGCTATGCGGTAAATACCGATTGCCGCACCAAAGCTGTCCACATCCCCGATCTGGTGCCCCATAATCAGAACCCTGTCCTTGCTGGTAATGATTTCCCTGAGGGCATGAGCCTTAACACGGGCCTTAACACGGGTGTTCTTCTCCACCTGCTGGCTCTTTCCGCCATAATAGCTGATCTGCTCCGGCGTCTTGACCACACACTGGTCGCCGCCGCGGCCCAGGGCCAGGTCGATAGCCGTTCTGGAAAACTCATAATTCTGGGAATAGCTCAGCCCGTCCAGGCCGATGCCGATACTTATGGTAACCGCCATCTCATTGCCTATGTTTACGGTCTTCACGTCCTCCAGAAGTTCAAAACGCTTCTCACTCATCTGGGCTACCGCTTTCTTACGCAGCACCGTCAGATACTTGTCCTTTTCAATTTTCTTGCAGATTCCGTCGAAGCCGGAAACATACTTGTTCACTTTCCTGTCAATCAGCGCCATCAGCAGTGATCTTCTTACCTCTTCCACGCTTTCCAGCGCTTCATCATAATTATCCAGATAAATCATTCCCACAGCCAGAGACTGATCATCATTTTCCCGCAGAGCGATCTTCAATGCCGTCTCATCAAACAGATACATGGCATACAGACATCCTCTGTAGTCTTCCTCTCCTATTATATCGCTGTCATCCGCCATTTCCCGAAGGGAAATCCTGGTGAATCTGGCGATATACTCGCTTTCCTCGTAAGAAATCTCAAATTCTGCAATGCCTTCTTCTTCCGTGGGAAGCCTGTCCTTTGTGGCGGAAGAAAAAAAGGACGTAACGGATTTGTGCAGGGCTTTCTCATTATGTATCGCCCTGGCAAATGCATTATTGTTCCATACGATCTTTCCGTCCTCATCCAGTAAAGCATAAGGAATGGAAAGCTCACGAAGCAGTTCCTTCTGTATCTGTCCGTACTGCGTGGCAAAGCTCACCAGTTCATTAATTATAATAGGCCTGTTATACAGCATCAGATACAGAATCATCGCAAAATAGAATACAAGAAAACAGGTAATAAGAAAACCCGCCCGCATATCCAGAAAATAAATACCAATATCCACTAACAAAAGCAAAAGGCCAAGATACATGGAAATCTGCATATATATCTTCAGCCTTCCTTTTAGTTTGACTCTTTTCTTCATCTCTATCCTCATCCGTAGTCCGAGCCGGCCCACACCTTGCCGGCGGGCCATACATCGCCTGAAAATCTTCTGATTACTATACCCCGGAATCAGGTCCGGAAATACATATCTTTGATATTATACCATTTTTTTTTCCAGATTACCACACTTTTCATAGGTTTGACGGACGACGGTAGCCATGTCTTTTTTCCAATTCCTGACAAAAAAGGACCAGCCATCCCACAGGACAGCCGGTCCGACTTTTAAATTTACCGCTCAGTACGCATCCGTACAATTCCCACTGCTTAGTCTGCTACGTAAGGCATTAATGCCAAATGTCTTGCACGCTTGATAGCAACGGTGAGTGCTCTCTGATGCTTTGCACAGTTTCCGGTGATTCTTCTGGGAAGGATTTTCCCTCTTTCGGAAACGTATCTTTTCAATTTATTTACATCCTTATAATCGATGGTATTATCTTTTCCGCAGAATACGCAAACTTTTTTTCTTCTGCGCATACCGCCTCTTCTCTTCATCGGAGAATCAGATCTCTCTGCTCTATTAAAAGCCATAGTATTGCCTCCTATCTGAAAATCACATTAATTAAACGGCAGTTCCTCGTCAATTCCATCCGGAATATTCATGAAACCATCGCCGGGTGCACTGGGTTCAGGCCTGGATACCGGTGCGGAATAACCCCCGTCGTTACTGGCCGCAGCGTTCTTGCTTTCGGCAAACTCCTGGTCTTCCACAACAACATCGGTGGTATAAACCTTAACACCGTCTTTGTTCGTGTAGCTGCCAGTCTGAATACGTCCTGTTACAACGACCTTCGTCCCTTTGCGCAGATATCTCTCTGCGAATTCAGCGCTTCTTCCGAATGCAACGCATCCGATAAAATCTGCGGAGTTCTCGTCGTTATTGCGGTTGAACCTTCTGTCCACCGCCAGTGTATATCTGGCAATTGCCGTTGCGCTCTCTCCCTGGGAATATCTCACTTCAGGATCCCTGGTTAAACGTCCCATAAGAATTACTTTATTCATATTACCTCCTGTACTGCGAATGCATCCTCAGTACAAATTCAGGACAGCACACCGCATCCACAAAATTTACTGATTATGCTTCTTCGCGCTTAACAACTAAATATCTCATAACGTTGTCCATAATGCGAATACGGCTTTCGATCTCTGCAGGTGCAGTGGTCGGTGCGTCAAACTGAACGATGTAATAGAAGCCTTCTTTCATTTTCTGGATTTCGTAAGCCAGTCTTCTCTTACCCCATTCATCAACGTTTGTAATTGTGCCGCCGAATCTTTCGATCAGAGCCTTGCATTTGTCTACAACTGCCGCTCTTTCGTCATCTTCGATTTTCGCATTCACAACAAATGTTAATTCATATTTGCTCATGCTTTGTTACCTCCTTTTGGTCTCTGGCCCCCTTTTCGGGAGCAAGGAAATTTATATATCACGGAGTAATATGATATCACAGAAAACCGGTTAATTCAAGCCTTTTCCCGTATTTCCCGCACGTTTTTTTCCACAAGCTTCCTGGGGACCATGATTTGATGGCCGCAGCCCATGCATTTCAAACGAAAATCCGCCCCGATCCGCAGAACCTCCCATTCCCTGCTGCCGCAGGGATGCTGTTTTTTCAGTTTCACTATATTTCCAACCTGGATATCCATTTCCGCCGCTCCTGTTCTTTACATAACAGTTCAGACAGGTCTGTACTGTTGCTTCTTTACAGCCTTGAAAAAATTTCCCCTATACTGCCCTGCACCACCAGATCCGCTTCCCGGTCCCTTGGCGTGGGAGTCTTGTTCACCAATACCAGCTTATTTCCCCTGTAATAATCGATCAGTCCCGCCGCCGGATATACCGCGAGTGAGGTCCCTCCGATAATCAGCACATCGGCTTTGCTGATATACTCAACTGCCCGTGTGATCGTCTCATTATCCAGACCTTCTTCATAAAGAACCACATCCGGCTTGACGGAGCCTCCGCAGCTGCATTGGGGCACTCCCTGTGAATTCAGGATAAATTCCGCATCATAGAACTTATGGCAGCGTTCGCAGTAATTGCGCAGGACACTTCCGTGAAGCTCCAGCACATTCCTGCTTCCCGCCTTCTGATGCAGCCCGTCAATATTCTGGGTCACTATTGCCTTCAGCTTCCCCTCTTCCTCCCACTGCGCAAGCTTCCTGTGGGCGGCATTGGGCTGCGCATCAAGACAAAGCATCTTGTCCCGGTAAAAGCGGAAAAATTCCTCCGGCATCCTCCGGTAAAAGGTATGGCTCAGAATGGTTTCCGGCGGATAGTCATATTTCTGGTTATACAATCCGTCCACACTCCTGAAATCAGGTATCCCGCTCTCCGTAGACACTCCGGCCCCTCCGAAAAACACAATATTGTCCGTCTTTTCTATTATTTCTTTCAGTTTTTCCAAGCTTTCTTCCATATCCGGTTCTCCCTTATTTGTGCAGGCCGCGAGCCTGGCTTTGGCGGCAGCCCTCAAGAAGGACGGCAGCACCGTCCTGTATCACGGTGCTGCCGTCTCATGGTTATTGGCAAATTCCACATACTTCATATCTTCCTGAGTGATATGCACCTTCCACCATTCCTGCAGGTACTCAAATACTTCTCCCAGCATTTCATCCTGTGTATCCAGGGAAAGCTGCGGTACCCGGTTGATGAATTCCTGTAATTTCCTGCGGAAAGCTTCATGACATCTTATATGTTCTTCCAGCTGATCAAATCCCAGCTCCCGCATATAATCCTCTTCATATGCAAAATGCTCTGCCGTATGGAAGCTGAGCCCTTCCAGAATCTTATTAATATCGGCACATTTAAACAGCATATTTTCATCCGTAAAAAGCAGATAAGCTCTTTGGGTATGATCCAGCATTCTTGCATGCTGCTGATCAATGGTTTCGTTTCCTGTACGGTATTCTTCGCTGACTTCATATTGCTTCATTCCTAAGTATCCCCACTTCCTTTTCTCTGTATTTGTAGTGAATTCTGCCGTATCGCCGCATGTTCCCCCTCAAAAAGCCCAACGGCATTTTACTATCTGAAGATAGTATAACATAACTTTTTTTGTTTGAATACCGTAATATAGCAAACGAAAAAAGTTAATTTTTTATCAAAGTCTCTGCATACATTTCCGCTTCCCGCGCATATAATAATTCCATACGCTTCCCTTCCAGCCTTCCTTTTCATTCTGCTGCGGGGAATACGGAAACAGAAAGGTTACTGTCCATGAAAAAAATAGCAATCGCCGGAATTTCCGGTAATACAGACAATTACCGCAATGCCCTTTCACAGCTGGGGGCCGTCTGTACCACACTCACCGACGTCAGCAGCGCATCACAGTTTGACGCCCTTCTTTTACCCGGAGGCGGAGATATTGATCCGGTCCTGTTCGGAGAAACCGATCATGGTTCCCGGAGCATTGACCCCGTACTTGACAGACAGCAGCTCTCCATGCTCGATGCTTTTGTAAGCGCCGGCAAACCGATCCTCGGTATCTGCAAAGGAATGCAGGTTATCAACATCTATTTCGGAGGACGGATCATCCAGGATCTCCCCACAAATACCCTGCACCAATATACGGACCGGGATCAGGTCCATCCAAGCCATGCGCTTCCCGGAACCGTACTCCAAAAGCTTTACGGCAGTGATTTTCCCGTAAACAGCGCCCATCATCAGGGCATAGGCTCCCCCGGCAGGGATCTTTTCATTATCCAATATGCTCCCGATGACGTGCCGGAAGCCATTATACATAAGACTCTCCCCATCCTGGGCGTCCAATGGCATCCCGAACGGATGTGCTTTGAACACAGACGGACGGATACTCCCGACGGAAGCCTTCTGCTCGCTTACTTCCTGTCCCTTATTCCCTGAAGACCTGCTCCCGGCAGGCATACAGCAAAAAAGACAGAGACGCTTTCCGTCTCTGCCCTCTTTTCCTTTTCCCTTTTACTGCTGTATAATAACCTCTTCCCAATCCTTAATGCCGATATAGTTCTTCGCAAATTCCGTATAGGCGTCTTTTTCATCCGTATCTATGTATTTAAAAGTATCATATATGTATTTGCGGCGCCCGTTTTGATAAGAAAGCCCCAGCGCCAGCCCCTGCGCCACCTCTCCGGCATCGTCTGTCTCCCTGGACAGGAGCATGGAATCTATGTGCTGGTTATTTTCTGCGATATAATAGGCATAGGCGAAGGCCGCCGCCTGCACATCCTCCCCATAGGTGGACGTAAATCCCATCTCGCTTAAAATGACGGATCGGACCTCTCCGTCCGGCATCAGGTATTCATCCTTCTGCAGGTAATTCGTCACCACATCAATATTATATATGGTCACCATGGAGGTATCCTCCGATTCCTGTACCATCTCCCCGGCTTCTCCCGTAAGTTCCCAGAACTTCGGCCAGGTCATGGGATAGGAATAAGGATGATGCGCCAGTCCCCACTGGATATTTCCTTCCTCTTTTATACACTCATTAAAGGCATCCATCAAATCCCTGGAATCATAACTGGAATCGGAGCTTAAGTTCCTGTTCCACTGCTGGTCCAGGGATATGTAAATCCTGGCATTGGCGTTAAAGCTCTTAATCCCGTTATAAAACAGCCTGACTGCCCTGGCATATTCCCTGGCGTAGGTATCGATATCCACATACTTCATATAATTCCAGGTAGACCGCACATTCACTTCATTTCCGATAATCCAGTTCATGACAATGCCATGCTCCTCATCCCTGTATCTTTCCGCCAGAAATGCGGCCACCGCCTCCAGATAATCCGTTCCCGCCTCCTCCGCGGCATTAAATGCATAATAATAGGCATTTCCTCCCCTGGACAGCGGATGGATAACCTGAGGATAAGCATCCGATTTGTTATTCAGCAAAATCGCCGTTATCACAATTCCCTTGTCAGACAGAGTTTTAAAAACATAATCATACTCGGAAACCACATGGCCGTTCAGCGTATAGTCCTTTCCATTATAATTATAAATAATGGTGGGATAATCGCTGTGGGTACTGGGCCCGAGAAGCCTCGCTATGGGGATGTTATAAGCCGCCTGCTTTACCCCCAGATCATCCAGCTCCGACGTCCCCAGCTTCTGGGGATCCACCAACAGCCCTTTGATGGACTCCGCTTTCGGATAAGGCTCCGAATAACTGGCCAGAGCCTCCGGATTCGTTATATACTGAGGCGTACTCAGCACCTCATACTTTCCATCCTTCTTCACCGCTACCACAAATTTGGAATACAGCCGGCTGTCCGCCGTATTATCCAGGATATCCGCCTTCAGCATGAAAGACGTCTTCTTTTCGGCACACGCAATCGGAACCGCGTCCTCCGGCACCGCATCCTCATAAGTCTTCATAGCTAACAGATACAGATTATTATCATCACTTTCCGGGAAAGCATCCGCCTCACCCTTAAGCGCGAACTGCGTTCCGTCGGGAAGCACCTCACAGGAAAGGATTGTAACCTTCCTTTCCCCCGTTCCCTTTACCGAATGCGTTTTCTCCGACTGCTCCGCTTCCGCCGAACCGCTTTCCTGCTCCGGCTGAACCTCTTCTATCCCCTCAAAAATCCCCGCAACCTGCTTCCCGATATTCTCACTTTGATATACAATAAACATAGCAGTCCCAATGACACCCAAAATAAGCAACAGTACCGCAAGATAAATTCCCAATACCTTGTTTCCTATTGCCTTCTTCTGTTTATTAGACCGATCCCCCTTTTTCCGGGGATCGGCGCCTTTATTCTGTTCCTGCTTCATATTTATTCTTAATTCCTGTTCCTGAAAATGGTTGCCTTGTTCTGCTTATACAAAAACCCTGTCTTTTATTGTAACATAAGCCTTGTCCTTGTAAAAGTATGAATAATGTCTATTTTTTATTCCAATTCATATAAAAAATACCCAATAAATACCTGATACCGGCAATCCATCCCCTATTTTTTCTCCAGATAAGCCCGATAACTGGTAGGAGACATCCCATATTCCTTCCTGAAATTACGAAGGAAAGAAGAATAATCCGAAAATCCGCACTTTCCCCACACCTCCCCTATAGTCATCCCCTCCTTCAGCCCCTCACAGGAATACATCAGCCTCTTATTATTCAGATAACTATGCACCGTCATCCCCGTAAGCTCCTTAAAACGCCTCAGGAAATAATACTTGCTCATATGCACACATCCCGCCAGATCCTCCACCAGAATCGTTTCCGACATATGCTCCTCTATATACTCATTCACCCTCTGCACCAGCTCATGATGAATACTCTCCTCCTTCGTAAAATAAAAAGAATCCCGGGAACACAGCTCATTCAGATACACAAAAAACAAAATCAGCTGCGCCTTATCAAACAGCCGCTTCCCCTCCGCCCCCTCCAGATCCGGAATCTCCGTCATAGCCGTCTTCACCAGCAGATTCTTAAGAATCTCCTCATAATGCACCGGAAAATGATACGCACAATCCCTCCTCCCGGAAAAACACCCGCAAAGATCCTGCTCCCCCTCCGAAAGCCCCTCCAGCATCCCCTCAGTTATCCAAAGCACAATCCTCCGCGAATTCTCATGCTTCCCCTCCACATAATGATAATTATGCATCACATTCCTTCCAATCAACAAAAAATCCCCCCGTTTTAAATTGTAAGTCCTGTTATCCACCAGACTAGAAAACTCCCCCTCCATCACATAAATAACCTCATAAAAATCATGATAATGAAGCCTCACCGCCCCCGTAGGCGCCCCACGCTTCTCATAAATCTCATAATCCTCCCCAATCATATACTGCCGCTCATCCTCACCGCTCATATACCGCGTCCGTATCGTCCCCATACTCCCCCTCCATTCTCCATTCTCCGCTCTCCGCTCTCCGCTCTCCGCTCTCCGCTCTCCGCTCTCCGCTCTCCGCTACAAAAAGTCTATAGCAATTTATGCATGATTTCAAGCAACAAATAAAGTTTTCAAGCATTTTTAAATCCCCTATAATAATACTAACCTACGATTCACTTATCCACCCCCTACCCTCCGGAGCCCTGAGAGCTGTTCCTGTATGGGAGCCGTTCCCGCCCGGAGGTCCTTCCCGCGGCGGATTTCTCGGCCTGTACGGCGGGCACCGGGGGAAGGTGGTTGATAAGTGAATCACGCAAAAATGGAGATATTTCTTACTGCCCCGCTTTTCTTTGCTGCGGTTCGCCCAAATGGCGCTGTCTGACGAACGAAGTGAGGAGTTTCAGCCATTTAACCGCAGCAAAGAAAAACGGGACAGTTAGAAATACCCCATTTTTACGTCTGAACATATCAACCACCTTCCCCCGGCGCCCGCCGTACAGGCCGAGAAATCCGCCGCGGGAAGGACCTCCGGGCGGGAACGGCCCCCATACAGGAACAGCTCTCAGGGCTCCGGCCACACCCCCCATAAAAGAAAGCGAGGTTCACCCCCATGCAAATGACATTAAGATGGTACGGAAGCAGATTCGATACCGTAACCTTGAAACAAATCCGCCAGATCCCCGGCGTAACCGGCGTGATCTCCACCCTTTACGACTCCGTTCCCGGAGAAGCCTGGCCCCTTGAGGACATTCTCTCCCTCAAAAAAGAAATTGAGGACGCGGGTCTGCAGCTCGCCGGCATTGAAAGCGTAAACATCCACGACGCCATCAAAACAGGCTCCCCGGAAAGGGATGTCTACATAGACAATTACATCACCACTCTGGAGAACCTGGGAAAAGCGGATATCCATATGGTCTGCTACAACTTTATGCCCGTTTTCGACTGGACAAGGACCGAACTCGCCAGAGTCCGCCCGGACGGCTCCACCGTTCTTGCCTATACTCAGGAAGCGGTGGACAAACTGAATCCGGAAAATATGTTTGCATCCATTGCCGGCGATACCAACGGCACGATCATGCCCGGCTGGGAACCGGAGCGCATGGAGAAAATCAAAGACCTTTTCGCCATGTATGAGGATATCGATGAAGAAAAGCTGTTTGCCAACCTGAAATATTTCCTGGAACGCATCATGCCTGTCTGCGACAAATACGATATCAACATGGCCATCCATCCCGACGATCCTGCCTGGAGCGTTTTCGGCCTGCCCCGCATCATCATCAACAAGGAAAATATCCTGCGCATGATGAAAATGGTGGATAATCCGCACAACGGCGTTACCTTCTGTTCCGGCTCCTACGGCACGAACCTGCAGAACGACCTGCCCGACATGATCCGCTCCCTCAAAGGCCGGATTCATTTTGCCCATGTGCGGAACCTGAAATTCAACAGTCCCACGGATTTCGAAGAATCCGCCCATCTTTCCTCCGACGGCACTTTTGACATGTATGAAATTATGCTGGCCCTCTATGATATCGGTTTTGAAGGCCCCATCCGCCCCGACCACGGCCGGATGATTTGGGATGAGGTGGCGATGCCAGGCTACGGACTCTATGACAGGGCTTTGGGCGCCGCCTACCTGAACGGCCTCTGGGAAGCTATTGTAAAATCTCACAGCGGCAGATAGTCCGCCGACCTCTTAAGAACTTTTAAGAAAACAGAAAGGATATTCACTATGGAATTAACACAAAAAGGCATTTCCCAAAAGGATAACTGGCAGGCCGCAGGCTATGACCTGCCGCAGTTCGATATCCCCGCCGTTACGCAGAATACACTGGACGCACCGGAATGGATTCATTTCGGTGCCGGGAATATCTTCCGCGCGTTCCAGGCCAACGTGGCCCAATGCCTTCTTAATAAAGGGATTCTCCATACCGGCCTCATCGCCGCGGAAGGCTACGATTATGAGATCATAGAAAAAATGTACCGCCCACACGATAATCTGGGCATCCTCGTCACCTTAAAGTCTGACGGAAGCATGGAAAAAAACGTGGTGGGAAGTATTGTGGAGTCCCTGATCCTGGACAGCCAGGATGAAGCGGAATACGGACGCCTGAAGAAAATTTTCTGTGCCCCTTCCCTGAAAATGGCCAGCTTTACCATCACGGAAAAGGGCTACAGCCTGGTAAACGGCAAAGGTGAGCTGCTTCCTGACATCGCCTCTGATTACCAGGCGGGCCCCTCCGCTCCCAAAAGCTATCTCGGAAAGGTGGTTTCCCTTGTTTATGAACGCTTCCAAAAGGGCGCCCTTCCCATCGCACTGGTGAGCATGGACAATTGTTCCCACAACGGGGATAAGCTGTATGCCGCCGTCAATGCGTTTGCCAGGGCCTGGGAGGAAAACGGGCTTATTTCCCACGGTTTCCTCGCCTATATCAATGATAAAAGCAAAGTCTCCTTCCCCTGGACCATGATTGACAAAATCACTCCCCGTCCGGATCCTGCCGTGAAGGCGGCGCTGGAAAAGGACCATATTGACGGCCTGGATCCGGTTATCACCTCCAAAAACACCTATGTGGCCCCCTTTGTAAATGCGGAGGAATGCCAGTATCTCATCATAGAAGATGCCTTCCCCAACGGAAAGCTTCCTCTGGATCAGTGCGGCATTATCTATACCTCCCGCGAAACGGTAGACAAGGTGGAAAAAATGAAGGTGTGTACCTGCCTGAATCCCCTTCATACCGCTCTTGCCATCTATGGCTGCCTCCTGGGCTATACTCTCATTGCCGATGAGATGAAGAATCCTCTGCTTAAAAAAATGGTGGAGATGATAGGCTACAGGGAAGGCCTTCCTGTGGTGGTGGATCCCGGCATTCTGGACCCCGGACAGTTCATTGACGAAGTGGTCACCAAACGGATTCCCAATCCCTTCATGCCGGATACTCCCCAGCGGATCGCTACGGATACCTCACAGAAGCTGCCCATCCGTTTCGGCGAAACCATTAAGGCATACAAAGAATCCTCCCGGCTTTCCCTGGAGGACCTTCATATCATCCCTCTTGTTTTTGCCGGATGGCTGCGCTATCTGATGGCTGTGGATGATCAGGGCACGCCTTTTGAGCCCTCTCCCGATCCGCTGCTGGAAACAGCGCGCTCCTTCGTGTCTTCTTACCGTCTCGGCAGCATACCGGAGGATCTGTCAGGACTGGATCCCCTCCTTTCCGACAGCAAAATCTGGGGAGTTGATTTAATCGAAACCGGCCTTGCCGATTTGGTAAAGGATTATTTCCGTCAGCTTGGCGCCGGTACCGGAGCAGTTGAAAACACCCTGCAGAAATATATAGGAGAATAGCCCATGAAAGTTTTCATGAACCAGGACTTTCTGCTGTCCAACGAGACGGCCCGCACTCTTTATCACACCTATGCGGAACAAATGCCCATCTTCGATTACCATAATCACCTGTCCGCACAGGAGATTTACGAAGACAAAGGCTTCACCAATCTCACCCGGGCCTGGCTGTACGGCGACCATTACAAATGGCGCGCCATGCGCACCGCCGGTTTCCCGGAAGAACTGGTCACCGGCCCCCGCGGGGAGTTATCTCCCGGGGAACGGGAGGAATCCGACTGCCGGCGCTTCCGTGCCTGGGCGGAAACCATTGAAGGTTCCATCGGGAATCCCCTATACCACTGGACCCACCTGGAGCTGCAGCGGTACTTTGACGTCACCACCCCTCTTTCTGCGGAAACTCACGAAGAAATCTGGAATACCTGCAACGCCAAACTGTCCTCTCCTGACTTTTCGGTCAGGAACCTGCTGAAAAAGCAGAATGTCCAAATACTGTGCACCACCAATGATCCTTGTGAGGATCTGCATTACCATCGTCTGCTCAGAGAAGAAAATTTTTCCGTACAGGTACTGCCTACCTTCCGTCCCGACAAGGCCTATCTGATAGGGAAAGAGGATTATCCTCAATACCTGGACTCTCTGGGAAAGGCCTGGGGCAATCCCATCAGCTGTCTGTCTGATTTGAAAGAAGCACTCTGTTCCCGCCTGGATTTCTTTATCCGGGAAGGCGGCTGCCTGCTTTCGGATCACAGCCTGGAGGGCTGCATTTACGCCCCGGCCTCCGATGAAGAAGCACAGGATATCTTTGCCAGACGCATGGAAGGCAGTGCGCTTACACTCGACGAACGCCGCCGTTTCCAGGGGAACGTCCTCACGTTCCTGGGAAAAGAATACGCCGCAAGGGATATTGCGATGCAGCTCCATATCGGCGCCCTGCGGAATAATTCCAGCCGTATGCTGAAGGCCGTCGGCCCGGATACCGGCTTCGACAGCACCGACGATTTCATTTATGCGGGCGAGCTTTCCGCTCTTCTTAATTCCATGGACAGCACCGGAGAGCTTCCCAAAACAATTCTCTACTGCCTGAACCAGAGGGATTATGAAATGCTGGCGGCCATGTGCGGCAACTTCCAGTCCGCTCCCTTCCGCGGGAAAATACAATTCGGAACCGCCTGGTGGTTCTGCGACAACAAACGGGGAATGGAAGCCCAGCTAGAGGTGCTTGCCTCCTTAAGCCTGCTGCCGGTAAGCATCGGCATGCTCACGGATTCCAGAAGCTTTCTCTCCTTCCCGAGACACGAATATTACCGCAGGATTCTCTGTAATAAAATCGGTCAGTGGGTAGAGGAAGGCGAATATCCCTGCAATATGGATTATCTCGGCAAAGTAGTACAGAATATCTGCTATAATAACGCCCTTCAGTACCTGAAAGGGACGGATGCATAAACAACCGTCCCTCTCCGGGAAGCAGGCCGAACACGGCCTGCTTCCTCACTCAATTCACCAGCCTGCGGTATATCCCTTCTATCTGCCCTTCCTCCAAACCACAGTATGTAAGATACTGTCTTATCCCGCCATAACATTCCATGACATGGTCATAACAGAGCGCGATCGTCTCCGGATGGGAATACATCAGAGACATGGCTTCCGGCGGCATTTCCACCTCATAATCGTCAAAAAAATCCTGTCTTTTCCTGCTCAGATTCACATAAGACTGCCCGTAATTGGTCATACAATCCTGCTTATCCGCTCCCGCCAGCATCATCAGCAGCAGAGCAAGCACCCCCGTCCGATCCTTTCCTCCTGCACAGTGGAACAGAAGGCAGCCTTCCTGTACGTCTGCTATAAAGGTGAAAATTTCTTTGATTTTCTCCCTATCTTCCAGAAGCTGAAGGTACATTTCTCCTAAATCAACCACAGCGCCCTCTCCGGCATACCGGCTCATATCCCCGGTCTCTCCCCTTAAAAAGGGAACATTTTTCCACAAAACCCCGGAAACCCCCGCCAGTACATCCGGCTTTCTGCAGACCTCTCCGTCACTGCGCAGATCCAGTACGGAAGTAACCCCATACCGAAGCAGGAACTGTACATCGCTTTCACTCAATTCACTGATATCATCTGCCCGCAGAAATCTGTGATAAGCCGTCTGTCCGCCCTCTTCCACAGGATAACCTCCTAATTCCCTCACATTGCTTGCGAAGACAAGAGGCAGACGCACCCAGTTTTTTTCATAATCTTTTTCCATTTCCATTTTTTATTTCCTAACCTTTGCCGTAATATAGTTGCTCAGTATTTCAATGACGAACATGGACAGAAAAATCACAAGGATAATCGTCGTAATCGAACTGTATTTATATTGGTAAATCGCCCTGTTCAGCAGCATTCCTATACCGCTGACCCCCACCATGCCAAAGGAAATGCTTTCCGCGATATTGCTCTCAAACCGGATAGCAATCCAGGATATAAAACCGGGTATGCTCTCCGGCAGCAGCCCCTTCAGGACTATATCGATCCACCTTGTCCCGGAAGCCCGCATAGCTTCGATCGCGCCGCCACCCTGTTCCTCTATGGTGGCGATAAAGCTTTTGGTCAGATATCCGATCACGGGAAACATCAGCCCGATCATGCCGCCCGTGTTCCCGAAGCCAATGCTTGCCGCCACCATCAGCACCCAGACAAGGGCGGGTACGGCCCGTATGACCGCCACGATGCCTTTGATCGCCGCTGCCAGTATGGGAAGCGGCGTAATATTTGACGCGGCCAGGAAGGCCAGATTCACGGAAATCACCGCGCCCGCCAAAAGAGAGACCACGGCAAGCGCCATACTTATGCCGATGCCGGCTGCTATATCCGGCAGAATTGTCAGATTGATCGTAGCCATTCTGCGCAGAACAGGCCCCACGTTGGACAGCCGTTCCATAAATTTTCCCATATCAATTCCCAGCCCCATGAAGCTGCCGATAAAGCCTGCTGCCAGAACAATAACAACCAGTCCCTTTTTTATTCCGGTACCTGCCGGTTCTATTCTGTATTCTTCCATTTCTGCTTCCATCGTTGTCCTTTCTCCCTTATCCGTCATCGTATCATGCGGCGTATTTTATTCGTCATAAATTCAGTGAGCAGCACAATAACAATAACCACCAGAATGATGGCACAGGCTTCCTGATATTTAAACAGCTTCAAATTAGTCTGGATGAGAACGCCGATCCCGCCTGCCCCGACCATGCCAAGAATGGCGGAAGCCCGGATATTTATCTCAAAAGAAAACAAAGTCCAGTTTATCCATGAGGGAAGGAACTCCGGAATCAGCCCGTGGACAAGCACCTGTCCGTAACTCGCACCTGCCGTCTGCAAAGCTTCCAGATGGCTTCCGGCAATTTCACTGATACTTTCCGCATAGCTCCGTGAAAGAAAGCCCAGTGTGGCTATAATCAATGCCAGAAGCCCCACGATTTCACCCACTCCGAACATATAAACCAGAATAGAAGCCCAAACCAGAACCGGGACATTTCTCAAAAAAGAAATAATCCCTCTGCAAAGCAGGCGCAGCGGCGTTATGGGATTCGTTTTATCCGACATGAGCAGGCCAAAAAGAAAGGACAGGGCCGTAGACAGATAGGTTGCCGCCACGGCGAAAAGCACCGTATCTATCACAGCCGGCACATAAGCTCTGATATTTTTAAAGGAAGCCGGCAGGAATTTTATGACAAAAAACCGGACAAAGGCCGGAAACCCTTTCACCGCCTCCGAAGGTGATATTTCCAGATAAGCCATACAGCCGCAGAAAACCACCGCCGCTCCCAAAAGAACCAGCAGCCCCCGGTTCACCCGCTCCCTGAAAACCGGGAATGTATCCGCTCTTTTTCCCGCCAATTCAGCCATTCTGAACCACCACCTTTTTTACAGATACCTGCCTGGACGGCCCTGATTCCTTCAATTTCATTTCATGCTCTTTCCCCTGATATATGAAGGCCGTCATCTCTTCCGTCAGTTCGTCCGGCGCGCCGTCAAAAACCACCTGTCCGTCCCGTATCCCCACGATACGGCTGGCATAGCGGCGTGCAAAATCCACCTGATGCAGGTTTACTATACAGGTAAGCCCTCTTTCCGACGTGATATCATGCATCTGTTCCATAACAATTTCCGCAGATTTGGGATCCAGGGAAGCGATGGGTTCATCCGCCAACAGCAGCTTGGGCTCCTGAATCAATGCCCTGCATATCCCTACCCGCTGCATCTGTCCGCCGGAAAGGGCATCCGCCCTTTTATAAGCCTGATCCTTCAGGCCGACCTTTTCCAGCAGCGCAAAGGCGGCTTTCCTTTCCTCCCTGCTGTATTTTCCCAACAGGCTTTTCCACAGGGGCATATGCCCCAGACGGCCGTAAAGCACATTTTTAACTACATTGACACGCCCTATCAGATTATAATTCTGGAATACCATTCCGATTTCGGAGCGGAGCACCCGCAGTTTTTGCCCTCTGGCCCCGCTTATTTCCTGCCCGTCAAACAGTATTTTCCCATCCGTCGCATCGATCATCCGGTTAATACAGCGTATCAGGGTGGATTTCCCTGCCCCGGAAGGGCCGATTACCACCACGAAATCCCCTTCCTTAAAGTCGATGCTCACATTCCGGAGGGCAACCGTATCCTTGTCATAACGCTTGGTCAAATGTTCTATATGAAGCAGTACCTTATCCATTTTCTTATTCTCCTTCAATATGCAGCGCTTCCAGAGTATCATAAACAACCTTATAATCCTCTTCGCTGACATCTATAAAACGTATGGAAGGGTCCCCATGCACTTCTTCAAAATAACTCGCATCCGAATAATTGAGAAAAAATTCCTTCAGCTTTGCCTTCAGGCTTTCGGGAAGATCGCCACGGACAACATAAGCGGGATTGGGAATCGTATCCGTCCGGTCGATAACCTTCAGCTTTCCATCCTCCAGCGCGCCTGCCTGCACCATCTGATCAATCACGGAGGCCGCTACCGCGCCCGCATCATAATCTCCCATGGCAACGCCTGTTGCAACAGAAGGATGCTGTCCTGCAAACGCCACGGTATCAAAGAAATATCCGCTGTTCTCCAACAGATCCGGATCCAGAGAAAGCTCATTTACCAGCTTGGCCTTGGGATACATATAACCGGAAGAAGACGCTTGATCCACAAAGGCAAAGGTTTTCCCCTTCAGATCCTCCAGCGTATTGATTTCCTCATTGTCCGCCTGCGTGATGAAGGCTGTATAATATTCAGAAGCCATAGGCGTGCTCACCAGAAGCTGGGCATTGGCTCTTTCCTTTGCCTGGTAGTAGCTCATGGGGCTTACCAGCATGACGTCAATGTTGCCGCTCGCCATTCCTTCAATCCCCACGGAATATTCCGTGCCCTCCATCTCCTTTACCTTAATTCCGAGAGCCTCTTCCATAGCCCTGCTGAATTCTTCATGCTTCTGCCCCACATTCGGGTTATTTTCATTCGGCATCTGAACCACCGTGATTTCTTCCGGCCAATCTTCCGCCTGCAGGTCAGTCCCTTCCTGAGCTGTACTTCCATCCTGCGCTCCGTTTCCTTCCTGTGCTGTATTTACCTCCTGCGCCGCATCCGGGGCGGAACCGTTTTCCGCCCGTACTGTCGGCCCGCAGCCGGGCAATACCGCCATAATACCTATTATCATTGTCAGCGCCGCCGCACAAACCTTATTATTTTTTCTTCTCATTTCCTTTTGCTCCTTCCACTGCACCATCTCAAGCAGCCAGCTGTTTTCCATGTGATTCCTTCGGTAGAATAACACGGCTTTTTTCTGCAATCCACATAGACGGAGTTAAAAATTCGTAAAAAATAAGGCACTGTGTACAAATTCAGACAGCCTGTATTAAATTTTACAAAATCCTGATATTTTTTAAATACAGAATCCTTTATACTTCAAATGGAAACGACGCTTAATACAGGAGAAAAGAGAATGGTGGCAAAATACAAATATATGAAACACAGTACCAACCAGCTGACAAAAATACTCACTGCAGCGGAAGAGCTTTTTATAAAAAAAGGAATAGAAGCCGTAAGCTTCACGGAAATCGCTTCCTGCTGCGGTATTACCCGCTCCACGCTGTACCGCTATTTTGAGAATAAAGATGAAATTTTATGGGAAATCCATCACAGAAAAATCGGAGGCTACAGCAGCCGACTTATGGAATACTATGAGCAGACAAACAAAACTACCTATTCACGTTTCCAGTGCTTTTTCCATCTTTTAAAGCACATTCTCTGCACCGCGCCTCATGATTTACTCTTTCAGTCCGCCTTCAGCCATACCTATACCCGGGAAACCATGGATATGGAAAACGGGATTTATAACCACATATTCAGCCCTGACGAATTCCGTTCCGGAGACATGCTCCGTTTTTTGAAAGGCAGCCTGTTTCACGACGGCTCCGTAAGACCGGACCTGGATCCGGACGAAATCTGCGCCGCTGCGATTCATTCCGGCTTCGGGGCGGTTACCGCCCTGGCCCAAAGCCCGGACCGCATTATTGTCCGTTACCATACCGATGCCGTTACGCTGGCGGATGTCACTTTTTCCCTCTTTTTAAAGGCTATAAAAAAAGAAATGCCGGAAACGGATGCATAAAGCACCGTCTCTGACATTTCCCTTTTTTCTGTATATTACTGCAGTTTTCTTAATTCCTCCACCAGTAGCTTCATATCCAGCGGTTTCACCAGATACCCCGTCATACCCGCCGCCTTTGCCAGGACACGATCCTCATCGAAGGCATTGGCTGTCATGGCCAAAATGGGAACTGTCAGGGCATCCTTTTTCCCGGAAGCCCGTATCGCCCTGGAAGCATCCAGTCCGTTCATGACCGGCATCCGGATATCCATCAGCACGGCAAAGTAATGACCCTCCGGCTTCTTCAGATACTGTTCAACGGCTTCCTGCCCGTTCTCCGCACTGTCCACAGTCAGTCCGTACATTTCCAGCAGTGACTTCGCGATCTCCAGATTCAGCTCATTATCCTCCACTAACAGGACATGCCTTCCATCGAAATCCACCGCAGCATCCTGTTTGATTTTTTCACTGCAGATTTCCGTAAAGCCGCCCAGATGAGAAAAGGTATTATAAATCGTAGTTTTAAACAAAGGCTTGGATATAAAGTAATTGGCGCCTGCCCGGCATGCTTCCTCTTCAATACAGCTCCAATCGTAGGCGGAAATAATAATGATAGTTGTATCCGGGCCGGTTATTTTACGGATCTGGCGGGTGGTTTCCACACCGTCCATATCCGGCATAATCCAGTCAACCATCGCAATATCATAAGGCTGTCCGCTGTCCATGCCCGCCCTTACTTCCCGCACCGCCTTTCTTCCCGAATCCACCCACAGGGAATAGCCGCCGATTTCTCCCAGGATATCGGAAACCTGCTCTCCCACGATCTCATCATCATCTACGATCAGGACCTTCAGCCCCTTCAGAAGCTCTTTGGATTTTCTCCTCTGTTCTTCCTCTTCATTGTCATTGATTACGCCTACAGGCAGAAGGACGGTAAAGACACTCCCTTCCTCCTTCCGGCTCTGTACCTCAACGCTTCCTCCCATGAGCTGCACCAGATTATACACAATGGAAAGCCCCAGGCCGCTTCCCACATTGTTCCGGGCCATTTCCGAAGATTCCTGCTCAAAGGGCTGGAACAGCCGGTTCATAAAATTCTCGGACATACCGATTCCCGTATCCGACACCATCAGACGCAGATAGGCAAAACCATTCGTCCTTTTTTCTTCCCGTATCTGTACCTCCACTTGTCCTCCTGCCGGTGTAAACTTCACCGCATTGGAAAGAAGATTCATGATAATCTGCTTCAGACGCAGCTCATCACCGATATAATAATGCTCAATGGGCTCTTCATAGTGCAGTTCAAAATGCAGCCCCTGATTCACCGCCTGGGGATAAATAATAGATATAATCTCATCAATAAATTCCACAAAGTCGAATTTTTCCCTGGCAATGGACATTTTGCCCGTTTCTATTTTGGACATATCCAATATATCATTGATAAGGGAAAGCAGATAACGGGAGGAGGCGTCAATTTTGCTGAAGCAGTCCTGTATTCTGGCAGGATCCTCCTTTTTCAGCTGGCCGATAGTGGACATGCCGATAATGGCGTTCATCGGTGTACGGATATCATGGCTCATACGGGAAAGGAAATCCGATTTTGCCTCATTAGCCGCCCTTGCCGCCGTCAGAGCATCCCTCAGCAGCTGCTCCTGACGGGCTTTTTCAGCTCTCTGTGCATCCAGTAGCTTAACCAGTTCAATGGCTAGAAGATCCTCACCCACAGGATTATCCACATAAATCAACTGGACGGAAATCCAGTGATATTCCCTGTCAATACCCTTTGCCTGAACCTCCATATACAATTCCCGTTCCCCTTTCCGGAAACGTTCCTGCATATTTTCCCTGCTGAAAAAGGAAGCAAAGTCCTCCTGATAGGAGGGATAAACGTCAGGGAGGAAATCCGCCGCCATGTCATCAAAAACGCCTTTCCTGTTCCTCAGAAAGCATTCCTGCTCTTCAATAAAGCAGTTATAGGTATTCTGGGTCAGATTAATACTCATTATCATAGGATAGGCTGTACAAGTGGCCGCCCGGAGCGACTGGTTTTCAATCAGCCGCTGCCTTTCCTGAAGCATCTGCAGCCTTTTGGTTTCCGTAATGTCGGCGAATATGGCCTGAATTACATCAATCCCGTCCGCATTCACCAGCCTTTCCATAACTACATTAATCCAGACCTGCGTACCGTCTATCCGTCTGCTCTCCCTTACATAATCCACGGTTCCTGAGTAAGGCTCAAGCTGTTCAATCAGCTCCGTTATCTTCTGCCGATCCTCATCAAGAACAAGCTGCAGAGGAGAACTTATATGCCTGCGGTACTCTTCCTCGGATGAAAATCCGTAGAATTCCCATACCATACGGTTCAGGCTCACAATTTCATGGGACTTATCTGTTGTAAACTGTAAAATACCACAGGGTATCGTATCATAAAGCTGTGTCAGGAATTCCGCCTGCCTTCTCACCTCCTGATTCACCGCATCCATTTCCATCTGCTTCTGCT
>ENA-ORML01000279-ORML01000279.1-human-gut-metagenome-genome-assembly--contig:-NODE-279-length-65761-cov-18.630338_pt1 | contig 65761 bp, 66 predicted proteins | sample MGYA00242103_ERZ508995 | MGnify/ENA primary metagenome ERZ508995 (study PRJEB26280, sample SAMEA2338702) | human gut metagenome | biome: human gut; feature: human-associated habitat; material: faeces... | reverse complement strand
ACGAATACGATCTCCTGATCGGCATGGACCAGGCCAACCTCCGGGATATGTACCGTATCTGCGGCGGCGACTATGTCGGCAAGATGTCCCTCCTGATGGATCACACCGCCCATCACGGCAATGTGGCAGACCCATGGTACACCGAGGACTTCGAGGCGACCTGGCAGGATGTGCTGGATGGCTGCCAAGGACTTTTGAAAGAATTCATGCCAGAACGAGGTGATTCAAATGGCACAAAACGATAATATCCAACTGTTCGAAAACAAGCGTATTCGAACCGCATGGGATGAGGAAAAGGAAGAATGGTACTTTTCCGTCGTTGATGTGGTAGCTGTGCTGACTGATCAGCCAGATTATCAGGCAGCTCGTAACTACTGGAAGGTAACGAAGAAACGCCTGAAGGATGAGGGAAATGAAACGGTTACAGCTTGTAACCAGTTGAAAATGACCGCTTCGGATGGCAAAAAACGATTGACTGATGTAGCCGATACCGAGCAGCTTCTCCGAATCATCCAGTCTATTCCTTCCCCGAAAGCGGAGCCGTTCAAGCTGTGGCTGGCGCAGGTCGGTCGAGAGCGTATCGAGGAGACCATCGACCCGGAACTGACCATTGACCGGGCTTTGGAAACCTATCTCAAGAAGGGGTACAGCCGTGAGTGGATCAACCAGCGGCTGCAGGCCATCCAGGTCCGTAAAGAACTGACCGATGAATGGGATGCCCGCGGTGTGCAGAAGGGCGTAGAGTATGCCATCCTCACGGATGAGATATCCCGAGCCTGGTCTGGCATGTCCACCCGGCAGTACAAAAATCTGAAGGGCTTGAAAAAGGAAAACCTTCGTGATAACATGACTACGCTGGAACTGGTACTGAACATGCTGGCGGAGGCCACTACTACGGAGATATCCAAGCAGAAAGCACCGAGTACATTTTCGGAGAATATGGCAGTCGCTCGTGAAGGCGGTGAGGCCGCTGGAATTGCCCGGAAAGCAGTAGAGGAGCGCACGGGTGTTCCTGTCATCACACCCAAGAACGCCGCACAGCTCAATCAAGTCGTAACGGACCTGCTGGAGGGCGCAGTCTCCGACACAAAGGAAAAACCGAAAGACAAGTGAGCGTTGCACGTCAAGGTTTTCTTGCCGTCATACGACGATTTTTTGAAAGTAAATTTCGAAAAAATCTATAGTGTTGAGGTATGACAAAAACCCAGTCATATCAAGGCTTTGCGCCCATATGACTGGGCTTTTCTTTTCTCTCAAGGTCACATCGGCGTACATGATTTTCGGCAAGAGCTCAGGTGTGCCAGCCGGTTTGCCTTGTGTCCGGCAGGGTCAGGATATTGTCCATCACATTTGCCGAGGTGATCTTGGACTTGTAATCCAAATGGCTGTAAATATTCGCCGTCGTGCCAATATCGCTGTGACCCAGCCACTCCTGGATTTGCTTCAGAGGCACATCGTTCGCCAAAAGCAGTGAGGCACAGCTGTGTCTAAGGTCGTGAAAGCGAATGTGCCGCAGACCGTTCTGCTCCAGCAGCTTGCTGAAATTGGCGGTAACGCTTCTGGGGTTGAAGATATTGCCCATGGCATCCACAAAAACATAACCGTCATACTTTTTGCTGTAGCAATTTCCGCATACCCGCCGATTTTCCTTTTGCTGCTCCCTCAGCGCCAGCAGCTTTTCCCGGATATTGCTGACCAGCGGCAGGGAGCGCAGGCTGGATTTCGTCTTGGCGCGGTCTGCGCAGACGATTTCACTTTTGCCGTCTATCTTTGCGTTGGTTACGATGTGCTTAATGGTGATGGTGTCCCGCTCAAAGTCGATGGCGTCCCATTTCAGCCCCAGTGCCTCGCTGCGGCGCAGGCCGTAAAAGGCGGTCATCTGAATCAGCAGGGAGTACGGATGATCCTTGGACGCTTCCAGCAGCCTCTCCAGCTCCTCCTGCCGGTAATAGTCCGCAATGTACCGCTGCTTCTTGGGGCGCTCCACCTTGTCGGCGGGGTTGAAGGGAATCAGGTCCATTTTGACGGCGTATTTCAGCGCCTTGTGGATATTGGCGTGATAGTGGATCACCGTACCGGGCGACACGGTTTTCAGCTCATGCAGATAAAAGCTCTGAATGTGCTTGGCTTGGATTCCGTCCAGCGTCAGTCCGGTGTTTCGGAAATACGGTGCGATCTTCCCCTTTACCATCTGCGTGTAAGAGGAAAAGGTGGTCTTTTCCACCGAGCTGCGGATAATCTCCAGCCACAGCTCCATGTAGTCGGCAAACAGCATATCAGAGGAGATGTCCTCGTTCTCCTTGCTCACAACCGGCGGGACAAAGCTCTTGCGGGTGTCCAGCAGCAGCTTCTCGGCGCGGCGCTTGTTTCCCTTTGCGGGAAGTCCTGTGGGAATCCACGGCTGCCTGCGTTTGCCGTTGGCGTCCGTGTAATTCAGCACCATGTAGTAATTGTCGTTTTTTATTTGCAGGTGTCCTGCTATCATAAACTCTACCTCCTTTGCGGATAGCACATGAACGGGCACCCTTTCGGACCGCTTTTATTATACGCCCGGCGGGAATGCCCGTCCAATGTGCCATACAAGTTCAAATCCCGGCTACGCCGCCGGCTGCGGATTTCCCGCCGAGAGTGCGTAGCGGATCACATTGATTTTCGGTACGCGGTATGCATTGCCGATTTTCATGCCGGGAATGTCGCCGTCGCCGATCAGCGCATAGGCCAAATGACGGCTGATGCCCAGCATCGCCTGCACCTGCGCCACATTTACAATGTCGGGGTAGTCCGTGAACATCACCTCGTATAGGGTCTGAATTTCGATTTTAGTCATCGGCACCACCTCCATCGTCACCAAGCACATGTGCGAGAAGCATATCAAGCTCTTCTTCTGTGTTCACCGGAGAGAGGCTGACGATACCCTCTTCGTTTTCATCCTCACCGAAGGGAGTGCCGCCTTCGCATACGATATTATCCAGTTTTTCCGAAATAGCATGGATTACATAGTGAACCTCTTCCTGAGAGAGAATAAACACAAGCTCGTGTCCGCACTCATCATCAAAGGTTGCCACAAGCTTATCGTCGCTGCGGTCAATACCGTTATCAGCATCGATGAGAAATTCAAGGAAAAGATCCTCAACAAAGAGGCAACCCGCCTCGGAAAAATCTGCGACCATACGGTCAAGCTCCTGTTTTCTGCTTTCGCTCAAACGGTTAAAATCAAAATTAGCTTTCATAATTTAATCTCCTTTCACCGGGCGTCCCGGTCTTTGCGCTGCCGCGCCAAGTGTTTGTTATAAAAGTCCATGGCCTTGACAAGTGTCTCGGTCATCTGCTTCACGGAGGTGTCCGGGCGGAAAAAGCTGCGGAGCTTGTCTACCGGCACCTTCACATATTCCACCTGATTGCCCTTAACCTCGGACAGAAGCTGCAGCACCGCGTCATCCGTGAGAGTCCGCGCCTCGCTCATGCGCCGCAGCCGCCGGGCCTGAGACAAGGACGGCGTTACCTCATCGCTGTCCATCACGGAGAAGAGCATCTCCTGCTCGGACGGCTGCAAATAGGACAGCTCCACCGCCGGAGTCAGGGCGATCTTGCCCTCGTCCACCAGCTTCAGGATGTCGGGGATCAGGTGGGTGAGGCGGATGTAGCGGAACACTTGATCTCGGCTTTCATCTGCGCTTTTTCCGATTTCCGCTGCAGCATCCAACTTTGTCGCAACTTGCGATAAAGTTAAGTCCGTGCGTTTCCCTTGATTTTTTAATGCCTCCATTTTCATCTTGTATGCAAAGGCCTTCTCCGGCGGCAGGATATGCTCCCTTTGCAGGTTGCTGTCCACCATGGTGATAACAGCCTCCTCGTCTGTCAGGTCACGGATAATCACCGGCATGGTGCCCATCCCCAGCGCCTTGCACGCTGCCAGCCGCCGGTGACCGGAGATCAGCTCATAGCCGCCGCCCGGCAGCGGCCTTGCCAGTGCCGGAGAGAGCACACCGGCATCGGCAATGCTCCGCATGAGCTGCGCCATTTCCTCGTCCTCCTTCACCTTAAAGGGGTGATTTCGAAAGGGTGTGAGGGCAGCCAGCGGGATTGCCTCTACCCTTGGCTTTTTCGCATTGAGCCGTTCCTCCGTGCTCATAAAAAGCTCCTCATACCCGGTCAGCCCCAAATCAATCAATCGGTCGTTCTTCATCGAATCCTTCCTTTCATCGTATAATCGTCTTTTCCTCTTGGGGCGGCCGCTGATTTCGCAGCGCCTGCTTCTCCCGCGGGGAGAGGTAGGGGTCGTTTTCCACCCACGCATCCCATTCACACGCCAAGAGGTCTTTCAGCTTTGGGTTATCCTCAATCATGTTATAGGCGGTTTGCTTTTGCTTCCGAAGCCGGGAAAGCTCTGCGGTGCAGGCGGCGCAGGATTTTTTCAGCTCGACCCTCTCCGCAGGATCGGCGCAGCCTCGCTGCTTATTGCGGATTTTGCTGCGTGCAGCGGATATTGCATCCATCTCCTTGTCCATTCGTGCAAGAAACCTCTGCACATCCTCCGGCGTGTCCAAATGCTCCCGACACACCAGCGTTATTTCAGCGGTGAAGCGATCCAGCCTGCGGCAAGCCTCCCGGCACTCCGCCGACAGGGGCTGCCGATACTCCTTTTCGTACAGCGGCGCAACGCCCAGCACGATTGCCACGCAGCGGAAGAAGCTCAAATACCCGGTGACGCGGGGCAAATGCAGATAAAAATCCCGCTGCCGGTAATATTCTTCCGTCGGCGGATTTTTCCTGGCATATTCCCGTGTGTAGGGCCTCATGAATTCAAAATAACGCCGGGTCACACGGATGTCCCGCTGGTTCTCCAGCAGCCTGTCCTGCAGCGCCTCCTTGTCATATTCGGCTCCCAGCCGGAAGGTGCGCATATACTTTTTAGCGCTTAAAGAACGGATGGTTGCGTACCTGCGGTAGGGATCGCACACGAACACATAGCCCTTCTTCCGCAGCACGGCGCTCAGCTCCGTCCAGCTGCTTGACATCGTCAGTGCCTCGTCCAGCGCCCGCCGCATAAGGTTGTAGCGGGTGGGCTCGCCGTTCTTTTCGGCAAAGTAGACCGACCGCGCCGTTTTGTGCCGCTGGGGATTTTTCACCACCGATAGGCCATGCTCCTTGCAGATACGGTCGGACATATCCCGCAGCTTGTAGTAAACCTCGTATTTTGCCTCCAGCTTTTTGCCCGTCCACATATTCACCGGATTCACAACAAAGTGGTTGTGATAAGTGCCGGTGTTGAAGTGGGTGGCAACAAGCACCTGCCGGTCGTTCCCCCAAAGCCGCCGTGCCGTCTCCACGCCAATGCGATGGCATTCCTCCGCCGTGACCTCACCGGTCTTGAAGGACTGGTAGGCGTGGTAGGCCACATTGCCGCCGGCTTTGCCGAAGCGCCTCTGCACGGCAGCCATCTCCCTTGCGGCAGACTCCGCCCTGCAGCCAATTCCGGTGACGGCGTATTGCTGCTCCCCCTCATCCAGGGTTTTTCCTTTGTCGGCAGCATACAGCAGCACCTGCTCCAGGTCGCTCAGCTTGGTCTTGCTGGGGTTGGTGCAGTAGTCCACCACACGGCTGACGCTGTCATGGATTGCCCAGATCTTCGTCACCGCCATCGGCATCCTCCTTCCCGTGATAGGCGCGCAGAAGCAGGCTCTCGATCTCGGTCAAAGCCTCGTCAAAGTCCCTCATGGCAAGCTCGTAGCGGACGGTATCGTGGAGCGTTGTCAGCTTCTGATACGCCAGCATCAGCTCCCGGCGCGGAGCTTCCCTCACCACTGCGCCGGTTCCCAAGGTTCGGAGGTATTCCGACATATTCATGCCGCATTTCTTTGCCTTTCTGCAAATGGTATTCTTCTCGGTTTTATAGACTCGCACATTGATTTCCTCTGTTCGATTCCGCATAGATATCACATCCTTTCAGCGGGGTTACAGGGGCGCGCCCCTTTCGTATCGGCAGATACGGGGGATTTGGGTGCCGCAGGGCTACACAAATCCCATGCTCGTTATCCTTACGGATAAAAAGCGGTGTATAGCCCCGCACCCCTTAAAGCGGCAATTCCTCATCGTCCTCCGCCTCCTCCCATGACGCAGATGACGCTTGTGACGATGCTTGGGGAAGCCGGAAGGTTCCGTCATTCTGTTTCCACAGTGACACAAGTCTCTCGCTCCCGGAGGAACCGTCATAACCGTCAGCACCGTCATGCAGCTCCAAAAGCACCAACCGGGCAGCCGCCGTTTTACGATACTCGTAGGTGATTCCCAGAGGCAGCAGCACATCGCTGTAATGGCGGGTCAGATGCTTGCTGGCGAGGTTGGGCTTCAGCTCCGTATTACCTACGGCGGCAAGCAGCTGGGACACCGTACCCCGAAACCGCCCGTGCGCCAAGAGAAAATCCGCCACCTGAAAAACAAAGTCCGGGATGCGTTCCTTTCGCAAATCCTTGGCGCTGAGCGCCTCGGTAATCTCCCATCGGACGCCCCGCATCTGCATTTTCAGCTTCTTCTCCTCCACATCCCGGCCCGTAATGCAGAGGGTGGCACAATCGCCGAAGCGGTCATCCTTGCGGAGAATCATCCCCGTATCCGCCACGCCCAAAATGCCTGTGGAACCGGTCATATCATTGAAAATATTGCTGCTGTCCCGCTCCTTTCGGGTGTGATGGACAACGAAGATGCAAATGCCGTGGTCATCGGCAAGCTTTTTCAGGCCGGACAGATCCTTGTAGTCCTGGGCATAGGCATTGACCTTTGCGGAAGTATTGTCCCGCACCATTTGGAGGGTATCGATGAATATCAGGCCCGTGGAGGGAAATTCCCGCAGAGTCTCCTCGATCTGCCCCTCCAGCTCCGCGCCCAGCTGTCCACAGGAAAAGCCGAAGCGGAGATTCTCCGGTGGAGAGTCCGTCAGCTCCTGCATACGCTGCTGAACGCGCCATTCCCGATCCTCCAAAGCCAGATATACCACATCGGTTTTTCTGGTGGGCAGCCCCCACACCGCCTCGCCGCGGCTGATTTGCAGGCACAGCCACAGCACCATCCAGCTCTTGCCGATCTTGGAGTCACCCGCTAAAATGGCGAGCCCGTCGGAGAGAACACCGTCGATGAGCATTTTGGGGTGGGCAAGGGGTTTGTAATACAGGGTATCGGCATCGATCAGTTGTAGCTTGTTCATGTGTTTCACCTTCTTTCTTTCGCTGGTAATTGTGTTTTTTGGTTGGTGCCGTACTTCCGATATCGTTTTTATATGCCTGCCCCGGGGCCTCCGCGGCGTCGCCGTGCTCGCTCTTTTGCGGTCGTCGCACAGTCATATCTGTCTCGGTAACGGCTATTCAGTTGTCGAGGTACACGGGGGAAGCTTAGAAGCTCCTCTCACTTTCCCTTTGCCGAATTTTTTTCGGATTTTCCCGCTGCTTTTCAAAATTTTTTCTTTTGAGCTGGTAAATTATAAAAAGCCGAGCTTGTGCAGAGCTTTTTCAAAGTTCCCCTCACTTGGTAGGCAGCGAGAAGGCCAAAAAATTAACCCCCTTGAAAAATTCTTTTGTTTTGGCTCCAAATTGGAGCCATTTTCCTATGCAGGACTGCTCGTGGCTCCGAAATGGAGCCATTTTTCGTCTATGGCATCAAAATTGATACCATGTCCATTCCGGATTTCATCGGTGTGGCTGCAAAATTGATGCCATAAAAATAAGCGCCTGCCTCTTTTCAGAAGCAGACGCTCATTTCTCGTATTCAGTTTTTACCGTAGCAGCCGGATCAGCAGCTCATTGATATCCTCGGTGGGCTTGCCGCTTGCTACCAGCTTGTTCCGAAAGGACAACAGGGCCATTGTCAGCAGCCGTCGCTCGCCGGCGCAGAGTGCTAACACTCGATTTCTTCTATACTTGAACATCACCACACCTCAGCAATAAACCAGCTCAGAAAGGACAACTTCCTCCGCACGGCTGCAGATGCTGTTCATCCTACGGAACGTGCGCTGTCTGTAATTGATGAGGTGCAGACGGTATGTGAAAAGACAGAAGCTCTTTTATTGCAGGGTATGAGCGAATCCGAGCAGAACCTTTTTATGGATTTCTTAATACAGGCGGGCAGAAATATCACATCGGAACTCCATATAGAGAAAAAGGGGGAGGAGTTCAATGACTGAAAATCCTCTGGGCTATGAAAAAATTCCAAAGCTGTTGAAAAATTTTGCTGTTCCCAGTATTGTGGCGTCTCTTGTCGGCTCAATCTACAATATTGTGGATCAGATTTTTATTGGTCAAGGGGTCGGTTATTTGGGAAATGCAGCAACCAATGTTGCCTACCCGTTTTCTACCATCTGCCTTGCCATTGCACTACTGGTCGGAATTGGCAGTGCTTCCCGTGTTTCCCTCTGTCTTGGATGCAAAGAGCCGAAAGCTGCCGCCAAAGCAGCGGGAAATGGTATTGTTCTGATGGGAATTTTCGGAATTATTTATTTGCTGGTTGGAGAAACTTTTCTGTCTTTGCTCCTAAAGGCATTTGGGGCAACGACAGATGTATTTCCATATGCAAAGCAGTATGCCAGCATAACATTGATTGGAATGCCGTTTCTCATTGTAACGAATGGTATGAGCAATTTGATTCGAGCAGATGGTTCCCTTGAATATAAGATTATGAAATCTGGGCGAGAAGATTTGAGAACACTTCAAAAAATCAAGCACAATTACAGTTGGGTAATCGGTGTTTCTAAGTCTTTTAATCCAGAAAGCTGTCTTGACCACACGGGTAAACCGAATTCCAATTACATCGCAGATCTGCCAGTATTCCAAAGGTTTATAATTAAACCTTTTTACGAGTGTCTAGTATAAACCGATTCAATAGGCATTTGCACTTGAATAAAAAATGCACTTGTTCAAAACTGAGCAAGTGCAGAAATCAATTCGTTTCCTATTTACTTTTCCATAGATTCACTTCTTGACTGAGCCACTCGCACCATGTGTCGACCCCTTCGCCGGTCTTTGCGGAAATGGGAAATATCTTTAACTCCGGATTTCTCATATGCGCATAAGAAATAACCTTTTCCAAATCAAAATCAAAATATGGCAGAACGTCAATTTTGTTGATGATAAGTGCGTCGCAGACCTGAAAAATAAGCGGGTATTTCAGCGGCTTGTCATGCCCCTCAGGCACGGAAAGGATCATGGCGTTCTTTACCGCGCCCGTATCAAATTCCGCGGGGCACACAAGATTTCCCACATTTTCAAGGATGGCAATATCCACATTCTGGATTCCCATGCTTCTCAATCCCTGCCGGGTCATGTCGGCGTCAAGGTGACACATGCCGCCGGTGTGGAGCTGAATCGTCCTGATCCCCGTATCCGCAATAGCCGCAGCGTCCACGTCCGAGTCGATATCCGCCTCCATAACCGCCATACGGTACTTATTCTTCATGCGGGAAATCGTTTGCTTCAATGTTGTTGTCTTGCCGCTGCCTGGGGATGACATCAAATTCAGTAGGAAGGTCTTGTTCTCCTTCAGCTCCTGCCTGAGCCTGTTTGCGTCCTGATCATTGTCCGCAAATACGCTCTGCTTGATCTCTATCACTCGATAATTTTCCATAACAATCTTGTCCTCCTTTTTGCAAAGCTCCCCGAGCGGCCTGCCCGGGGAGCTTCGGCTAACAAGCCAGTATCTCTTTAATTAAGAACTCTTTCCCGGAGAGCACGGTATATTCGCTCTCCTGACAACAGGGGCACTGTGCGTCGCAGGTGAAGGGATTAAAGACGCTTCCGCAGTTCCGGCACTTTGCTGAGGCTTCTATGATTTCAATCTCCAGTGCGGAGCCTTCCAGCCGGGTCCCCGGTATGGAACGCCTGTACACAGCTTTCATCATCTGCGGGACAACGGAAAACGCTTCGCCCACCTGAAGAACCACCTTATCAATTTTCTTAAGGTTCTGTTCTTCGGCGATCCGGTCAACCTTCTCGACGACGTCTATAATCAGACCCAGCTCGTGCATGTTCAGGCTTCCAGAACGATGCGGTTGAGGACATGCCTCATGCGCGCCTCATTGTAGATTACCGGCACGGGATAGGTTCCGTTGCCCTCTGCCAGCGCCCACTTGATGATCTGCGGGAAGTCCTTCTGCTCGATGAAGTCAAAGCCCGTGGGAAGCCCCATCTCCCTGTTCATCTGACGGATCGCAGCAATAAAGGCGTTTGCCTTCTCTGCGTCGCTGCCGGTCGTCTTCACGCCGGTAATCTCCGCAAGATGCGCAAGCTGGGGATGGACTGCCGTGCCGTAGTCCTCCAGAACAATCGGCATGATGACCGCGTTCGCGAGCCCGTGCGCGGTGTTATAGATGCCGCCCATTGCGTGGGCAATCGCGTGAACATACCCGACGCCGGTGTGATTGAAGGCAAGCCCTGCCTTATAGGAGGCGATGAGCATGGCCTCGCGGGCCTCCAGATCGTTCCCGTCCTCATAGGCGCGCTTGAGATTTCTGAATATCTTTACCACCGCTTCCTCCGCATTGCGGTTGCTGGCGTTGTTGTTATACGCCCACGTGACATAGCTCTCTACCGCATGGGTCAGCGCGTCGATACCCGTCGTCGCGGTGACGAATTTCGGCATGGACACCGTCAGCTTCGGGTCGAGAACGGCATATTTGGGGACGAGGTTGGGATCCATGATCGCGTACTTGTGGCGCTCGTCATGATCGGAGATCACAGCGCCCATTGTGACCTCGCTGCCCGTGCCGGACGTGGTGGGGACGGCAACGATCGGAGCGACCTTTATCATGACCTTCATCAGGCCCGCCATCTTCCCGATCGGCGTATTGGGCTTGGCAACGCGCGCCGCTGCCGCCTTGGCGGCGTCCATGGGGGAGCCGCCCCCGATCGCGAGGAAGCCGTCGCAGCCGTTTTCCAGATACTGCGCACGGATCGCCTCCACCGTCTTCACCGAGGGGTTTGCCTCCACCTGATCATAGATCGTGTAGCCAATACCATGGCGCTCAAGATTTTCCGCGATGGGCGGGACAATGGTTCTGCCGACGGTTGGGCCGGTCACGATCATGACCTTGTTCACGTTCAGCTCTTTGAGTACCTCCGGGATCTTCTTTGCGCTGTCCGCTCCGCTTACCACCTTCGGGCCGGGGAACATGGCGTCCGTAAGCGGGAGCGCCTGCTCCATGATTTTGCTGTTCGCGCGGCACTTGAATACCGTAAGCTTATCCTTTGCCTTTTCAAAGAAGCGCTCGTCCATTGCGTATGCGATACCGACCGCCGCGACAGCCGCCGCGCCGCAGAGAAGCGCCTTATATGTTTTCTTCATTTCAAACCCCTCTTTCCTTACTTAATGCGCATGACCGCGTCATACGCGCTGTGTACCGCATCCGCGATCCTCCCGCTCTTGCACGCGTCTCCGACCGTTACCACATACGGGTACTGATTTTCAAGCGCCTTTGCCAGCGCGTTTACCGGGCGGACGCCCAGAGACAAGACGACCTCGTCAACCGTCACCGTGGTCAGCATACTGGTTCTGACGTCCTCGAGGATCACGCTGTCCTCCGTAATCTTCATCAGGCGCTTGCCCGGCATAAACTCCGTGTCGTATTTCTGAATCCGGCTCAGCTCGTCATCCTTCAGCTGGAACCAAGTACCCGGTGCGATCTCCTCCGCCATCTCAACGACGACCACATGGTTTCCGCTCTCGTTGAGGATCTCCGTTGTTTCAAGCCCCGTCATGCCGCTGCCGATCACCGCGACGATCTTGCCGCTGATCTTCTTCTCACCCATAATGATCTCCGGCGCAGTGCAGACATTGGGCAGGTCGATGCCCTTGATTGAGCGCGGTCTTACCGGGACGCCGCCCGTCGCGATGACGACGGCATAGGGCTTGAGTTTGGCGATGGCCTTTTCCGTGGCCTCCGTGCCGAGCTTTACCTCTACGCCGAGCTTCTCCACGTTTGCCATCAGGTCTTCGATCGACCAGTAGAGCTTACCTTTGAGCAGGCAGGTCGAGGCGGTCTTCACCTGTCCTCCGGCCTTCTCTTCTTTCTCAAAAACGGTCACGGCAAAGCCGCGCCTCGCCATGATCTCCGCCGCCATCAAACCGGCGGGGCCTGCGCCGACAACAACGACCCTGCGCCCCTCGCCGTCCTTCGGCATGTTGGCGAAAAACCGCTCCTGTCCGACCGCGGGATTGAGCGCGCATTCGCCGTTCTTTCCGCTCAATGCCCCGTAGGTGAAGCTCTCGATGCAGTTGAGGCAGCCGATGCAGCGCTTGATCTCGTTGGTGCGTCCCTCCTCCGTCTTCTTCACCCAGTAGGGGTCGCAGATAAAGGTGCGGGCGGAGCCGATAAAGTCCTGCACTCCCTCCTCAAGCTGCCGCTCCGCCTGATCGGGAGAGCGCATGAAGTTGGCCGCGCACACAGGGATTTTGACGGTCTCCTTGATCGCCTTTGCCAGATAGGCCCGCCAGCCCGGCTCAAAGGACGTGGGCTCAAGCCAATAATTGTAAGTATCATAGCAGGCGGAGGATACGTTGATCGCGTCAACACCCAGCTCTTCCAGCCGTTTTGCGATCCGCTTTCCTTCCTCCAGATCATAGCCCTTTCCGGGCTTACCGATCCGGTCATACATCTCGTCGGCAGACAGGCGCACCATCAGCGGATAGTCCTTTCCGCAGGCGGCCTTAATGCCGGTGATGATTTCGCTGATAAAGCGCAGGCGGTTATCAAAGCTCCCGCCGTACTCATCCTTGCGGTGATTGGTGTTTGGGGAAAGGAACTGCTGGATCAGATAGCCGTGGGCCGCGTGCAGCTCCACGAGGTCAACGCCTGCCTTTTTGCAGCGGACCGCTGCGTCGATGAAATCCTGAATCGTTCTCTTGACCTCGAACTTTGTCATCGCGCGCATCGGGCTTGGGACATGATAGCTGCGCTCACAAACGGACGGGGCGGCGACCGGCTGGCAGATTCCCTTCTCCTCCAGCGCCATCATCGTAGGCGTCGCCTTGTAGAGCATCTCCATAATTTCCGGCTTTTTCTCCACCAGCGGCAGGATCATCGGAAGGGAATTCACGCTGCTGGCATAGCCCTGACGGCCGGGGTGGTGCAGCTGGATGCCGAGTTTCGCGCCGTGCCTGTGGATTCTCCCCACGAATTCGCGCATCGGCTCGATATGGTAGTCATGGCTCATCGCAAGCTGGGTAAAGGAAGATGTCGCGTACATGTCGTTGACGCGGCAGATCCCCGGGATGATCAGTCCCACGCCACCCTTGGCCCGCTCCTCATAGTAGTCCATGAGCTTTTCCGTGGGCTTGCCGTTGGCCTGACCCATGCTGAACTCGGCGGCGGTCATGACCGTGCGGTTTTTGATTTCCAGATTGCCGATCTTCATCGGCGAGAGAAGCATTGAATAGTCCATTTTTTATTCCTCCCTGTTGTTATCTTCAAGGGTGACCGTGTCCAGCTCGGGTCTTCCGTACTTTCCGGCCAGCAGCAGCTCCCTATGCATTACTTCATCATAGCCATAATCCTTGCGCTCCTCCAGCTCCCGGGCGCAGCCCTTGCAGGTGGCGACGCACAGCTCGCATCCCATGCACTTTTCCTTGTCAAAAATGACCATGCCGTCCTTGATCTTATTTGCGCCGAAGGGGCAGCGCTTCACGCACATTCCGCACTCCTGCGCGCCCAGACATTTGCTTCTGTCGCGCTTGATCACCTCCGGGCCTTTTTCGCAGTTGATCCCCGGCCCGAGGATGCGCGTCCCCTTGACGACCGCGCACACCTCCCTGTCACAGTTGCACATGACAAACGCACCGGACTTTTTGCCGAACATGTAAAGGACATTGTGGACATAGCCCTTTTTGTGCATGTCGGCAAGGATCTCCTTTGCCTCCTCCTTTGTCACAGGATGATGACCGAGCGGCAGGTTCTCATAGATGTCCGCGCCGTAATAGAGTGTGAGATCCTTGATCTCCGGCTCTGTCACGCCCTCCGGATACTTCTTGAGCGCCACCTCGCAGATACAGGGGCCTGCGGAAACGTGCGCACCTGCGCCGACTTCTACTGTATAGACAAAGTCTATGACGTTTTCGGCAGCCTTTTGGCTTAGGATAATGCCATGCGGGAGAAAGTAGTTGCCGGTCTTGGAGGTGTTCTCCATTTTAGCCATCAGCTTTTTATAAAACTCCCGCTTCTCCTCCGTCGTCGCTCCCTCATAGCCGCGCATCAAGATATCGCCGGTCTTCAGGATGGTCGGCTCACTCGCCCCGTAGGCATAGTGCATAATGTACTGGGCGAGGGAAACGGGTTTTGCTTTTTCTCCCTTCCCCTGAAAGGACACGGTCTTTCCTTTCTTGTAGTTCAGCAGTGCCACTTCTCTTTTTCCTCCTTGATTTGTTAATTAAATGTCTAAGCTGTTTTCATTTTAGATTATCGCCGAAAAATGTCAATATCGGCGAAAAGCATTCTAAAATTGTCACAAAAACCATGTATGTGTTTTGCATACGAAGAATTTCATTGTGCTTGAAACAGCTTTACAAATATGCTAAAATGTAAGCATAGATTTTTTGAAAAGAAGGGACAAAGATGACCGGCAAACACCAAACGGCAAGTTTGATTGCCGATACGGCAATGGAATTATTTCGTAAAAAGGGTTACGAGTCTGTCTCCGTTAACAGCATCTGTGAGCAGGCCGGTGTCTCCCGTGTGACCTTCTATTCGATTTTTTCCAATAAGGATCAGATCATCGGCTTTATTCTCAATGACTTTCAGAACCAGTTTAAAGAAGACTTCTCCTCCTTTATCGCCGCAGAAAATGACTTTGAGCGGGTCATGATTCTGTTCAATTATTACGTGGAGCTGTCTGAACGCGGCGGTTACCAGCTTATGCTGGAGTTGCTGAAAGCGGAGTTGGAGCGTTCCATCGGCATTATGGACGCCGTTTATGTCTTCAACGACTGGTTTGTCAAGCTCATCGGGAACTGTCAGAAATCCGGTATTATCCGAAACAAGGGAAACGCAGCTGAGCTTGTTTCATTGGGGATTCAGGTCGCGATCTCCGCTCAATATGAATGGTGCCGGAGAAAAGGGGCTTTTTCCTATCGGGAGAAAACCAGAAAGGATATGGAGATTTTATACGACGTCGCCCCGGCTTACCGTAAAAGCTGGTAAAGCAATATGCAGCACAATGCCCGGCTCTGTTTTGGAGCCGGGCATTGCCATGTTGATTATCGTATCTTTTTAAAGGGTGTGCAAGAACAGCGCCTTACTATGCTTCAGTTCAGGCTGTAGCCGAACTTGCTGCCGTGGAGGACTGCCTTGTTGATCTTGCCGGTGGCGATGGCATCGCCCGCCTTCCAGACGCTGGGATGGCCGGAAGCAAGCAGCTCCTGCCACAGTGCGTCGTTGGGCTTCACACCCACGGACAGAACGATCACGTCTGCGGGAAGCTCCTTCACCTCGCCGTCCTTGGTGCTCTCAATGAACAGCTTGCCGTCGGCAAATTTCACAACCTTGTTATTATAAAATAGGGCAACACCCTGATCGTTGCAGTGGCGGACCTCCAGCAGCGCTTCGTTCTGATAGCGCATATCCAGCATATCCACCGGCCATTCGGGCAGCATATCCACCACGGAAACCTGATTAGTGCCCTGACGGTTGATATACAGCGCAGTCTCCAGCCCGGTAATGCCACCGCCGATGACAACGACCTTCTTGTTTGCAAACTGCATGTCGTTGGCAAGCACGTCGTGCGCCTGAACCGTCTGTACCTGATCCAGCCCCTCGAGTGGGATGGAAATGACGTTGCTGCCGGTTGCAACCAGAATGGAATAGGGTTTGAGAGCCAGAACCTCCTGCGCCGTGACCTCCTTCCCCAGCTTCATCGTGATATTCAGCTTCTTTGCCATGGACTTATAATAGTCGATAGCCCACTCAAATTTGCCCTTGAAGGGGGGCTTCTTTGCAACATGGAGGTTACCGCCGATCTCATCGCGTTTGTCGAACACCACCACGTCAAAGCCGCGCTGTTTGAGCGTGACCGCAGCTTCCATGCCCGCGGGGCCTGCGCCGATGACCGCCACCAGACGGCCGTCCCCGTCCTGAACGATGGGGCGCTTGGAGCCTTCGCGCAGGGCAAAGGGGTTCACGGAGCAGTTCGTCTGCTCATAGCTGAACGGATTGACATTGAAGCAATTCATGCAGGAGATGCAGTAGCGAAGCTCATCCTCGCGACCTTCGGCACACTTCTTTACCCATTCGCGCTCAGCCAGAATGCCGCGGCCCATGCCGACCATGTCGCACTTGCCGTCATTGATGATCTGATCCACGAAATCCGGGTGACGGATGCTGCCGGTAGCTACTACGGGAACGGAAACAGCATTCTTGACCATGGTAGCAGCAGGAACCTTCCAGCCTTCGGCACGATGCACATCGCCGGACATAATATCGTCCTGATGATATATTGTGCCGCCGGCGGACACTGCAATCATATCCGCACCGGCCTTTTCCAGATAGGGAGCGACCTCGGCGGCCTGTTCCGGCGTGATTCCGTCGTTGCCGTTGGGACCTTCACTCTTGGGGTAGTCAAAGCCCTGCATTTTCACGGAGATGATTTTATCCGGTCCGATGACCTTGCGGATGCGGGTCAAAATCTCCGTGGCAAAACGGGTGCGATCCTCTACCTTATTCCAGCCGTACTCATCAGTGCGGTGATTGAACAGAGGAGAAATGAACTGGCAGGCCAGATAGCCATGACAGGTTTGGAACTCGATGCCGTCCGCACCGGCGGCCATAGCACGCTTGGCAGCGGCCACAAACTTGTCCTGAATGGCGTGGATCTCGTCCTTCGTCAGCTCGTCCACAGTCTTCGGATCAATGCCGGAATAGTTGGTTGCGCCGGGATGCCAAAGCTGGAACAGGATCTTTGCGTCGTACTTATGGGCAGCAAGCACCAGCCTGCGAAGCCCGGGGATAAAGCGGTCATCATAAATGCCCGGCTGCAAGGGCAGCACAGAAGGCCACTCCGGGTCTACGATCATTGCGCCGGGAACAAGAAGCCCCACGCCGCCCGCGGCGACCGATTCCACATAGGCGATGTCTTTTGCGGATACGCTGTCGTCGAAATTAGAAATATTCTTTGCCATCGCAAGGAACATCACTCTGTTTTTCACGGTCTGATTACCGATTTTAATAGGCTCCAAAAATTTATGGCTCATGATGTGACCTCCTTATACAAACATGGCTTCACCGGAAGCGCGGACAGTCAGCTCACTGATATTCACGCCCCAAGGCTGGTCAATGGCGTAAATGATGTTGTCCGCCAGAATAGACGGAGAAAAGTCAAAGCAATGGATGCTCTCCGTGTCAAGACGATCGGGGATCGCCAACCCCATAAATGCGTCAATGATTTTCCCGTAAATGCCGGACAGACCTGCATTATAATCTACTTCTGTAGAGACCAGACCCGTATTTGCCACGGATGTGGGCTTGATGTTGGTAACTTTGATTTTCCCGCGGGATTCTACGCGCAGGCTGTCGCCCAGCATTCTGACGGCGGCCTTTGTCACATTATAGACCCCGCAACCGCTCACGGGATAGTTGCCGAGGATGGAGGAAATGTTCACGATATGTCCCTGCCCCTGCTCAATCATCTGGTCATAGACCGCCGCGATGCCGTACAGTGTACCATTGATCGCGGTAGCAATGCTTTGCTCCCATGCTTCCATGGCAATTGCGTGTTCGCTGTAATAGGCAAGCGGCATTGTGCCGGCATCATTGACCAGCACATCAATGCGTCCGTAGGTGTCCACGGCGAACTTCGCCATGGCATTGACCTGATCTTTCACACGAACATCGGTCTTGATGTAGGAAGCCTCGCCGCCGCTTTCACGGATCTCCTGCGTAATTTCCCGGAGCAATTCCTCACGCCGCGCGGCCAGAACGACCTTTCCGCCCAACTCGGCGGCCTTCTTTGCGGTCTCTTTGCCGAAACCGCTGGAAGCGCCGGTGATGACAATGACCTTGTCTTTTATGTAGTTTTCGGTTCTATAGCTGTTCATCGAAACACCTCCTAATCAAATGACAAAGGATTCGCCTGAAGCGCGCACGGTCAGATCACCGATGCTGACACCCCAAGGCTGATTGATGGCATAAATAATATTGTCCGCCAAGACCTGTGGATCAGGATCGTTGTAGGTCATGCTGTTGATGTCATGGAAATCGGGACGCAGCGGAGCCTCTTCTACCCAGTTGCTGAGGATTTCAAGGGGGCCTGCCACTGCGGGCATCATTGCCATCTGATCGACCACGCTGCTGGAAAGGTTGGTCTTCATAAAGCCGGTGGGCTTAATGGTCGTGACCTTGATTTTGCCCTGACACTCGCTGCGCAGAGATTCCGCCAGATACTGCACGCCCATCTTTGCGACCTGATACACGCCTGCGCCCGCAACGGGGAAGTTGGCGTAGATGGAGGAGACATTAATCACCTGTCCCTGTCCCTGCTTGATCATCTGGTCATAGACGGCGGAGATGCCGAAAATAGTGCCCTTGATGCTGATGTCGATGCACTGTTCCCATTTGTCCAGCGCCTGCTCATGCTCACTGAAAAAGGCCAGCGGCATCGTCCCGGCGTTGTTAACAAGCACATCGATCCTGCCGTAGGTATCTACCGCGAATTTAGCCATTGCGAAAACATCGTCCTTTTTCGCCACGTCTGTTACGATGTAGCTGGCCTCACCGCCCGCCGCCTTGATCTCCGCCACGGTCTCCTTCAGCTTCTCTTCGCTGCGTGCCGCCAGAACGATCTTGCCGCCCATCTCTGCGGCTCGCTTTGCAGTCAGCTTGCCGAAGCCGCTGGAGGCGCCGGTGATAATAATGACCTTGCCTTCCACGTAGTTTTTCTGAATGTAATTGCTCTTGTATGTCTCCAATTCAATTACCTCCTGTCTGATTGATTTGTTGTGCGTCATGACTCACACGTTTGATGTGTTAATTTTAAAACAAACATGGGGCAAAATACATTCACAATCTTCCACTTTTCTGTATTAGTTCATAATTATCCTTTTTTCTGAATTTAATTCTCCCGTTTTGAGCCGTTATCAAATCGTTCATTTCTTGTATTTCTGCAAAAACTGTGTTAAAATTTTATTATGCTAACAGAAACTGGGGGGGGTACCGTGAAAGCTCTGCCATCAACAAAAGAGAGATTTGCATTGGCTTTGAGGGAATTGCTTGAGAGCAACTCCTTTGAGAGTATTTCTGTCGGGGATATCGTGGTGCTCTCCGGTCTTAGCAGCAGGACGTTTTACAATCACTTTCGGGATAAAAACGAGTTGCTTGCCTATCTCTATCGGATAACTGTCGAGCCTCTGTGGTATACGGATGGGAAGCGAAACTCTCTCGAAACGTTTTTTACTTGCTGCAAGGACAACTTTCTTTATAACGGCACCCTCAAGGGCTTCGGAAACGCTCTATCCTATTACGGGCAGAATGACCTGCGCTCCGAAATAGAAAACAAGGGCGTTGAGGATCTTGTAAGGCTGCTGAAATGGAACCATTTTCCGGGTGCGATAACGCCGGAATTGAGAGAAGTGCTCCGTTTCTTCATGTGTGGTATTACGCGCTATTTTGAAAAGTATTATCTGGATTCCAAAACCATTCAGGTCGACTGGCTGTATACCTTCTGGATCAACTGTGTCCCAGCCTATTTGGCTGAATATCTAGTAAAAGAGCCGGAATAAATCTTTTCCGCAAAACTTATGATACCTCGGTACATGAGATATCGAGATATATTGAGAGAGACAAAAAGAAATCTGTTTTTTCCTCATGAATGCGTTTCACGGTGAAACGCATTCTTTTGACCGTAAAACGCCATATCTCACGGTGCCAGTCCGGCAGCAGGATAATAAGGGCCTATCGTCAACAGCGCATGGTAGAGCGCTGTCAGCCGATAAGCCCTTATTTTCTTTCTGTATGTAGTTGTCGATCCCGGTGAATCCCGCACATAAGCCACATGCCCAGAGTAGGTCTGCATTTTTGGCGTGGGGCTCATAAACCATCAAAAAGGAAGCGCATTGTCGACTTTAATCAAGGAATCGATTCCAGACTAATTACAGAAGCCAACATATAAAGCAAGCGGAGGCCATCGATCTCCGCTTGTTCGTTACCCATATACAATCTCCTGTGAATATTTACGACAGCCCCTATCCATACCCGCAGTATACCGGCCCAAAGAGGATCACTTCCCTGTGAAGGCATTTCAGAGTCAGCGTTTTTCGCCCTCTTTTGCCGCCTTCTCGATGCTGCGAATGGTCTGCAAATATTCCTCCTCCACGGGAGAAAGATTCTGCACCTGATATTTCCTGTATTCCGCCTTTGCCTGCTCCATCGCCTGCGTGTGGCTTACGGTTCCCCCGTCGGTAAGCAGGGCTTCTCCGGTGGAGGCAAGGATGCGGTCCAGGTTCTCTACATAATCGCTCATGCACATGGGCCGGCGGCGCATCGCCTGAATTTCCGCAAAGTCAAAATATCCGGAAACGAGATTGTTCAGTATCTTCAGTTCGTCCGCGGAGAGATAGTTCTTTGCGACGGCAATATCCTTCGCCGTGGGAAAATCCCCGGAAAATGCGGTAAGCCCCATAAATGGCTTTTCGGCATCGGCTCGCTCAAAAATCACCTCTGCGGCGGTATGGCCATGGGCGGCATAGTGCAGCTTGTTCTGCACCATTTTGAAAAAAGCCACCGACTCGGCGCTTTTGGGGTCATAGTCCACGCTGGTAGCGTAGAGGTCGAGGACCTGACGGTACATCACCTTTTCGGAGGAACGGATGTCCCGGATGCGGTCAAGAAGCTCCTTCCAATAGCTGCCGCCGCCGAGATTCTTCAGGCGCTCATCATCCATGGCGAAGCCCTTGATCATGTACTCCTTCAAGCGCTCGGTAGCCCAGCGGCGGAACTGCGTTGCAATGGAGGACCTGATGCGATAGCCCAGAGAGATGATCATGTCCAGGTTATAATATAGTCTTTCGCGCTCCACATTGCGATTTCCCTCGCGGCGAACTTGTCGGAATTTCCGACAGGTTGAACTTTCGTCCAGCTCACCTTCGGAATAGATGTTTTTGATGTGCTCAACCACATTTGCATGGGAAGATTGGAAAAGCTCCTCCATCTGTGCCTGTGTCAGCCAGACAGTTTCATCCTGAAACCGGACATCAATTTTTGTCTCGCCGCTTTCAGACTGGTAAATGATGATATCGCCCTTGTTTTCATCGTTGAGGAAATTACTGCTCATTTTTGTTCCCTCCCGGCTTTTCGGTGGCTTCAGCAAACGCTCGGCTTATTGTTATTATAGTATCACAGAATCGGCGTTTTTTCAACAGACGCCAAGGGAATGATGCCCCTGTGCCTCTTTTTGAGAAAACAAGGGAAAATGTCCGCATCAATCTCTCCATTTCTGCGCCTCCCAAAGCATATCGATATGCCGGCGGGATTTTCGGTTTGTGTTGTTGTAATCGTCTGAGCAGAGCCAGTCGATGAGATAGCATTTGGGGATCATGTACTTCTGCAGCAGCGACAGCGCCTTCAGCTTCCCCACGCGAATCCATTGGCAGACGGTGCGTCGGTTATAGCCTGTGAAGTCCACGGCGGCGGCCACATCCATCACATCCGGCAGCGCAGCCAGCTTGCTCTCATAGTAGCGCCGGAGCTTCTTCTCGTCCTTGGCGCACGGCGGTTGGATGCGAATTTTATAGGGCCGAACTATTTCGCCTCCGTATTTGTACCAGTTCTTCGGCGCTATGTATTTTTCCGGGTTGACCTCACGGTCGTTCATAAAAGCGATCACATCGCTCTTTTTGATGGCGTAGCAGCGGGTTTTCTTGCCGGTGAAGGTGTGGGGAATCAGGTTGAATTGGAGAAGATAGAGAGCCGTACGTTTGCTGATGTGACAGGCGATCCGCATCTGCTCCTTGCTCATAATCTCTGGGTATCTTTTGAATTCCTTGGCGTCGTATTTCATAACGAAGACTCCTTTCTGTGTTTCGGTCCGAAAGGGTGCTTCGTGTGATTTGTTTTGAGCCGGTTTTTCTTGCATTTATCCGGGAGGCCGCTCGCAAAGCCATACCGGACAAGGGCTTTCTTCTTGCGTATTTTCTTGCCAGCGTGCAAAAAGCTGGTCGTTTTGGGGCATTTCTCATTTCAATTTGAACTCAGGTTTTTTCTGATATGGAGCTGGTCAATACCGGTCGGCGCGTCCAAAATCCGTTGCAGCACAAGGGCTTTCGCCGTTTCCAAAGCTGCCGTCACCGACCACAGCAGACACGGAAATGCCAAGTGCGAACAAGACTCGAAATCAGTTGTACCTCACGGTACCGTGGGTTCGAATCCCACCCTATCCGCCAGAAAACGATCCCCCGTCACAGACGAGGGATCGTTTTTGCTTATGCCGAATTATACTATTTCGAGCAACTCTTTAGACAAAAGCGACAACATTTCCACATCGGGCATATAGTTACCGTTCTCCCAACGGGAAATGGTTTTGTTGGTCGCGCCGAGCTTCTCTCCAAGCTGCTCTTGCATCATACCTTTCTCTTTTCGCAGGGCGGCTATGAATTTCCCGATTCTGATTTGATCCATTTTTATATTCCTCCGAAGAAAAGTATAGCGCAACTTCCGCGAGAATGCCTCCCCACAAACAGCGAATCGGCGTCCTTAATGATGAACGGATGATCAATCCAGCACGACATCCTTTTTCTTGCCGTTTTTTTAGAGGCGCATTGAGGCAGTCACCTATACCTATATCTCTGGTATCCCGGTGTCGAAGTTGCCGGCGAAACCGCGGTTGCCTCGCCATACATTAGTGCGGTGCTAAGCTTTTTTGCCGCACCCTTGTAGGGAACAGGCTTGCCTGTTCCGTTGTGGCGGCTACGTCGGTACCAAAATAGAATCGTAGGGACCGGATTCATCCGTTCCGAATGTACTGATTTAGTCGGAAATTAAATATATAGTCGTAGTGGCGGCCATTGGCCGCCCGTTTTGTTACGGTTTCCTGCGCAGCCTCGATACCGGGACACAGCAATTACCGTATCCGCAGCAACGTCAATGCGCCACCGAACCCCCTCGGCAACAAAGCAGCCTGCTCACCTTGACAGAAGAGCCAATGGAGTGCGGTGCAAAATTCAGTACTGCACTAATGTAGCGCGAAACGTCACGGTTTCGTCGGCAACTTCGACACCGGGATACCAGAGATATATGTATTGGTAGGTGCGTCAATTCGCCTCTAAAAAGCGGAGGGTCGGGTTTCACGCAGACCGAAGGAGAACTCGATAGCGTCGGCGATGCGCTCGCAGGCGTGGCCGTCGCCATAGGGGTTGACGGCGTGCGCCATGCTCTGGTACATTTCGCCGCCGGTGAGCAGCTCGTCGGCATCGCGGATGATATCGTCGCGGTCAACGCCCGTGAGCTTGACCGTGCCGGCAACAACGGCCTCGGGGCGCTCGGTCTCGCGGCGCAGAACGAGGACAGGCTTGCCCAGCGAGGGCGCCTCCTCCTGAATGCCGCCGGAGTCGGTCATGACCATGTAGCTTGCGCTCATGAGCCGGTGCATATCCATCGCGTCGAGCGGCTCGATGAGGTGCACGTTCGGCAGATTCGCAAGGTACTCGTTTGCCGCGCCGCGCACGACTGGCGACAGATGCACGGGATAGACGATCTCAACATCGGGGTGCGTCAGCGCAACGGTGCGCACGGCGGAGAAGATATTCTTCATCGGCTCGCCGTAGTTTTCGCGGCGGTGGCAGGTCATTGCAATGACGCGCTTTGAAAAGTCTATGCTTTTAAGCTCGCTCGAGGCAAAGCCGCCGTCGCCGACTGTGTATTTCATTGCGTCGATGACGGTGTTGCCGGTGACGAAGATATCGCCGGTGACGGCCTCGGCGCGCAGATTTTCCGCATTCTTCGCCGTCGGCGCGAAGTGCAGCGTTGCAAGGCGGCCGACGAGGCAGCGGTTCATCTCCTCGGGGAACGGACTGTAGCGATCATAGGTGCGCAGGCCGGCCTCGACATGGCCGACGGGTATTTTTGCATAGAACGCGGCGAGCGCGGCGGAGAAGGTCGTGCTCGTGTCGCCGTGGACAAGGACGAGATCGGGGCGAAACTCCGCAAAGCAGCCCTCAAGACCCTTGAGCGCCTTGACGGTGACATCGGTAAGTGTCTGGTTTTTGCCCATGATATTGAGATCTGCGTCGGCGTTCAGGCCGAAGCAGTGCATCACGGAATCGAGCATCTCGCGGTGCTGCGCGGTGACGCAGATGAGGCTTTCGATGCTCTCGCGGCGCTGAAGCTCAAGCGCGAGCGGCGCCATTTTTATCGCTTCCGGGCGCGTGCCGAAAACGGACATGACTTTAAGCTTACTCATTTTTGCTGTCGGCCTCCCCGGACTCATCCGCCGGCTTCTCGTGCGGCAGCGGATGGATATTGTTGTTGTTTCTGAACACGAACAGCCATATGCACACGGCGATGACAAAGGCGATGACGGCAACGACGACGCGGATTATTCCGGTCGAGGTCAGCAGCACCGCGGCAAGGCCGAGGATGGCCGAAACGGCGTAGAGCACGGCGACGGCCTGCTTCTGGCTCAGGCCCATGTCCAGCAGCTTGTGGTGGAAGTGTCCCCTATCGGCATGGAAGGGGCTTTGCCCGTGCAGGATGCGGCGCGTGAAGGCAAAAATCGTGTCCGAAAGCGGAACGGCAAGCGCGAGCACCGGCAGGACAAAGGTAACGACGGCATAGAACTTGAACATTCCGATGACCGAGACCGTCGCCAGAACATAGCCCAGCAGCAGCGCGCCGGTATCGCCCATGAATATCTTCGCCGGATTGAGGTTATACGGGATAAAGCCCAGGCATCCGCCGCAGAGCGCGGCGAGGATGACGGCGACATTGATGTTTGCATCGGACACAAGAAGCGACACGACAAGCATCGTCAGCGACGCGATGGCGGAAACGCCGCAGGCAAGTCCGTCAAGCCCGTCGATGAGGTTAACAGAGTTTGTTACGCCGACTATCCACAGTATGGTCACGGGAACGGCGAGGATGCCGATGGTCACGGCCTGCTCGCTCGTTATAAGCAGCGGATTTGACACAACGTTTATGATAACGCCGGACAAAACGGCGATGACCGCCGCGACTATCTGCACGCAGAACTTAAGCCATGCGTTGAGGTTCATCACGTCGTCGATCGCGCCGACAACGACGATGAGGATGGCGCCGAGCAGAATGCCTCGCACCTGCGGCGTTATGTTTGCAAACAGCAGCACCGACAGCAGAAAGCCCAGGAATATAGCAAGGCCGCCCATGCGCGGTATGGGGTGGCTGTGAATATGGCGCTTTTTGTCCGGAATGTCGATCGCTCCGACCTTTTTGGCAAAGGAGCTGACAACGGGCGTCGCGGCAAAGGAAATGATAAACGCGACAGCCAGCGCGAGCAGGATGTTCTTCCAGACATCAAAACTTAGATCGATCATATCTATATATCTCCAGTGAAATTAGAAGGGCTTTTCTACGAGACCTACCTTCTTATATACCTTGCGGAGGGTCTTGCGCGCGATGACGCTTGCCTTCTGCGCGCCCTCGGTGTAGACGCTGCAAAGATAGGCCTTGTCCGCAAGCAGGCGCGTTGCTTCCTCGCGGATCGGGCGCAGAGTTTCAATGACCGCGTCGCCGACTGCAGGCTTGAAAACGCCGTAGCCCTGGCCGTCAAACTCGCGCTCTATTTCGTCAAAGCTCTTGCCGGTGACTGCGGAATAGATGTTCATGAGGTTTGAAACGCCGGGCTTGTTCGCCGGGTCAAAGTGCACGCAGTTTTCGGTGTCGGAGTCGGTTATGGCGCGCTTGAACTTGCGAGCGATATCCTCGGGCTTTTCCATAAGGAAAACGCAGCCGTTGGGATCGGATTTGCTCATCTTCGAGGTGGGGTTTCCGAGTCCCATAACGCGCGCGCCGGCCTTGGGAACGTAAGCCTCGGGGACCTTGAAGGTCTCGCCGTAGATGTTGTTAAAGCGCACGGCTATATCGCGCGTAAGCTCGCAGTGCTGGCGCTGATCCTCGCCGACAGGAACATAGTCTGCCTGATACAGCAGGATATCCGCCGCCATGAGGCTGGGATAGGTGAACAGGCCGCCGTTTATATTGTCGGCGTTCTTTGCGCATTTATCCTTAAACTGCGTCATGCGGCTGAGCTCGCCGAACATGGTGTAGCAATTGAGTATCCAGCCAAGCTCCGCATGCTCGTGAACATGGCTTTGCAGGAACAGAACGTTCTTTTCCGGGTCTATGCCGCAGGCAATGTACTGGGCAAGCTGCTCGAGGCTGCGGCGGCGCAGCAGCTTAGGATCCTGGCGCACGGTGAGCGTGTGCAGATCGGCCATGAAATAATAGCAGTCAAATTCATCGGCTCTTGCACCCCAGTTTTTCACGGCTCCTAAATAATTGCCGAGGTGAAGATCGCCCGAGGGCTGAATGCCCGACAGCATGCTTTTCTTTTTTATCTCATTTTCCATTTTTATTATCTCCTATAAGACTAATAACCTAATTTACTATATTACCATTTTAACTGTCACTTGACAACTGCCAAAATACATTTTACACTGTTGTTATCTATGTTTTTCGGAGGAAAAGTTTATGGATATGACATGGTTCGAGCAAATGGAGGCTCGCATACCCAAGGGCGAGGTACGCACGAGATTTGCGCCCAGCCCCACGGGATATATGCATGTGGGCAATCTGCGCACTGCGCTGTACACATGGCTCATAGCGCGCCACAGCGGCGGAAAATTCATTCTCCGCATCGAGGACACCGACCAGGAGCGTCTGGTTGAGGGCGCGGTTGACGTTATCTACCGCACGATGGCCGAGTGCGGCCTTGATCACGATGAAGGCCCCGACGTCGGAGGCCCTGTCGGCCCCTATGTTCAGACCGAGCGCCGCGATCTTTACGGCAAGTATGCCGACCTTCTCATCGAGAAGGGTCACGCCTACCGCTGCTTCTGCGAAAAGCAGGAGGAGACCGAGGGCTTTGAAAAGGTCGCCGATCCCTGCCGCTTCCTCAGCCGCGAGGAAAGCGACGCAAAGGCCTCGGCCGGCGAGCCGTTCGTTGTGCGTCAGAAGATACCCGAGGAGGGCAGCACCACGTTCCACGACGAGATTTTCGGCGATATCACCGTTGAAAACTCGACACTTGACGATCAGGTGCTCATAAAGCGCGACGGTCTGCCGACGTATAATTTTGCAAACGTCATCGACGATCACCTCATGGGCATAACCCATGTCGTGCGCGGCTCGGAGTATCTTTCAAGCTCGCCGAAATACAATCTGCTGTACGAGGGCTTCGGCTGGGAGATCCCGGCCTATGTCCACTGCTCGCCGGTCATGCGCGATGCGCACAACAAGATGAGCAAGCGCCACGGTGACCCCTCGTATGAAGATCTTATCGCGCAGGGCTATCTCACCGACGCCGTTGTCAACTATGTTGCTCTTCTCGGCTGGAGTCCCGGCGGCGAGCGCGAGATATTCTCCATGCAGGAGCTTGCCGAGATATTCGACATAAAGGGCATCTCCAAGTCCCCTGCTATCTTCGATATCGAAAAGCTCAAGTATTTTAACGCCGAATACATCCGCGCCATGAGCCCCGAGGCCTTTGCAAAGGCTGCCGAGCCGTTCATCCGCAAGGCCGTCAAAAAGCCCGAGATAAGCGCCGCCGCCATCGCCGCGCTTTTGCAGCAGCGCACGGAGGTGCTCACCGACATTCCCGAAAAGCTTGATTTCTTCGATGAGCTGCCCGAGTACGACACGGCTCTGTATGTTCACAAAAAGAGCAAGACCGACGAGGCAGGTTCACTCGAGATGCTGCGCGCCATGCTGCCCGTTTTCGAGGGCATTTCCGACTGGTGCGACGAGAATATCCTCGCCGCGATGACCGGCATGGCCGAAAAGTGCGAGTGCAAAAATGCGAAGGTCATGTGGCCCGTGCGTATCGCCGCGGCCGGCAAGGCCGTAACGCCCGGCGGCGCTGTCGAGATCTGCCGCATCCTCGGCAAGGACGAGACCCTGCGCAGAATGCGCGTCGGCATCGAAAAGCTCGAAAAGAGCCTCGGATAAATGGATGACAGGATCATCGTCATCGATGACGAGCGCGAGATCGCCGATCTCATCGGCCTGTACCTTGAAAATGACGGATACGAGGTGCATAAGTTCCTCAACGGCGCCGATGCGCTGAGCTTTGTCGAAAAATGCGAGCCTGCGCTCGCCGTTCTCGACGTTATGCTGCCGGATACCGACGGCTTTGCGCTTTTGCGCAAAATGCGCGAGAAGCACGATTTTCCGATAATCATGCTCACCGCGCGCGTCACGGATTCGGACAAGATTCTCGGCCTGACCATCGGCGCGGACGACTATATCACAAAGCCGTTTAACCCCCTTGAGGTCACGGCGCGCGTCAAGACCGTTTTGCGCCGCTGCCGCCGGGGAGCGGAGACAAACGACGAAATGGATATCCGCGGCCTTACGATAAACCGCGCTTCACGCCGCTGCTCGCTGTTCGGGCGCGAGCTTTCGCTCACGCCGACGGAGTTCGACATTCTGTGGTATCTGTGCGATAACGCCGGCAGGGTCGTAGCATCCGAGGAGCTGTTCGAAGCCGTGTGGAAGGAAAAATTCCTCACGAGCAGCAGCAACACCGTCATGGCGCACATAGGCCGCCTGCGCGAGAAGATGCACGAGCCGGCAAGGAAGCCGAAGTTTATAAAAACCGTTTGGGGTGTTGGGTATGAGATCGAAAACTAAAAGCACGCTCCGCACGACGCTCACTTACATCGGCATATTCATCTGCGGCGCGGTGCTCGTTGTTCTGCTGCTGAGCTTTTTTGACAACACGCTCAACGGCACGCTGCGCGAGTGGTTTTACCGGGGCTACATGACCGAATATTACGATTCCGAGATGGCAACGGATTACGTTCAGCCGGACTGGATCGCCATAAAAGGCCTTGCATTCAGGCTCGCGCTTGCGGTCGTTGCGTTCTGCGTCATTGCCATAGGCGTCGTTTCGCGGCTTCGCCTGAACGCCGAGCGCCGTCGAATAGGCAATGCGGTCGGGCAGTTCATGCTCAGCGACTCGCCCGAGGCCGGCATCCCCAACGAGATCGCCGTTCCGCTGAGCGACGCAAAGTCAAAGCTCATGCGCTCGCAGACGCTTCTGCGCGAGGAAACCGCGCGCAAAAACGACCTTGTGATGTACCTTGCGCACGACCTTAAAACGCCGCTGGCCTCCGTCATCGGCTACCTCACGCTGCTACGCGACGAGCAGCAGATAAGCCCCGAGCTGCGCGAGAAGTACCTCTCGATAACGCTCGACAAGGCTGAGCGGCTCGAGGATCTGATAAACGAATTTTTCGAGATCACGCGCTTTAATCTCTCGACCGTTACGCTCGATTACTCAAGCATAGACCTTGTGCGCCTGCTCGAGCAGCTAAGGTTTGAGTTCATGCCCATGCTCAAGGAAAAATCGCTCACCTGCACCCTCTGCGCGCCGGATGCGCTGCCGATAAGCTGCGACGCCGGAAAAATGCAGCGCGTTTTCGATAATCTCCTGCGCAACGCGGTGCTGTACAGCTATCCCGACACCGAGATCGTGATAAACGCGCAGCTCGACGGCGACACCGTTTCCGTCAGCGTGCTCAACCGCGGAAACACCATCCCCGAGGAAAAGCTGCGGCGCATTTTCGAGCAGTTTTACAGGCTCGATTCCGCGCGCTCGTCCTCCGGCGGTGCCGGGCTGGGTCTTGCCATAGCGAGCAACATCGTCACCCTCCACGGTGGAAAGATCAATGCGCGCAGCGCCGATGAGACAGTCGAATTCACCGTCACTCTGCCCGTAAGAAAATCGTAAGATTTTCGAGCGGAAAATATCAGGATTTCATAAGGACAAACGAATAAACAGCGCTCCTGTTTTTGCTACGATAGCAGCGAAAACAGGAGCGATTTTTTCGGCTCACAGGGAGGATATTATGAAAAAATTTATTTCCGTTTGTCTTTGCATCTGCATTTTTGCCGCGCAGCTTTCAGGCTGCTCTGGCATAGACCTGCCGATATCGGACGGCCCGACCGACGCAGAAAAGCTCGAAAAGATACGCACAAGCGACGAGTACCCCGAAATTTTAGTCGAAACGGCCGAGAAATGTCCGCAGACCCTGGACTATGTCTACAACTACCCGGAGCTGAAGGATAAGCGCTTTGACATCGACCTTTCTGCCGATGCGCAAAGCGGCGCCGTTCCGCTGTTTATCCAGTGGGACGAGCGCTGGGGCTATGCGCCATACGGCAGCGGCTTTATCGGCACCTCCGGCTGCGGCCCGACCTGCCTGTCGATGGCGGCGGTGTACCTCACGAAAAACGCCGCGTACTCGCCGCTGTTCGTCGCGCGTCTTGCCGAGAAAAAAGGCTACTGCGTGCCCGGAAACGGCAGCTCGTGGACGCTTATCAGCGAGGGCAGCGCTTTGCTCGGTCTTTCCGCAGCCGAGCTTCCGCTGTGGGAGCAATCAATGAAAAACGCGCTGGACTCCGGCGCACTCATCATCCTCGCGCTCGGCCCCGGCGACTTCACAAGCAGCGGACACTTCGTCGTTATCACCGGCTACGACAGCTGCGGCTTTACCGTCAACGATCCCAATAGCCCCGATAACAGCGCAAAGCACTGGACCTACGACCGCCTCTCCCCTCAAATCTCCAACCTCTGGTTTTTAGAGGCGCTTTGACGCAGTCACTGATACGGTTATTTCCGGTGACCCGGTGTCGAAGTTGCCGACAAAACCGTGTGTGCCTCGCGCAACGCAGCTGCGGCACTGAAATTTTGCACCGCACCCCATTGGCTCCCCTGCAAGGGGAGCTGTCGGCTCTGCCGACTGAGGGGTTTTAGTGGCGCTTTGACGCAGTCTCTGATACGGTTATTTCCGGTGGCCCGGTGTCGAAGTTACTGACCAAACCGTGGCTGCCGCGCCATACAGTGGTGCATCAAAAATTTCAACACCACACTAATTCAGTGCGAAAGCTTCCCTGTTTCGTCGGCACCCTCGAACCGGGCTGCCAGAGATATATGTATCTGTAGGTGCGTCAATTCGCCTCTAAAAATCGCCGCTAAAAAATCGTTGAGGATGAGGAGATCACGTCGAGATCCTGGCCGCTGTACTGGCCTTTGTAGTTCCAATCGACGCTGACGGAAACGCTGCTGCCCTTTGCGACGGTCGTCGAATAGGTATAGATAAGCGTATCGGTCTGCGAGTTCGGGGAATCGACGCTGAAAGATCGCGTCATACCGCCGGAGGTCGCACCGTTTACGCTTATCGCGATCGAGCGCTGACCGATCTCCATCGTGTATGAGCGCGCATACACCGACAGCGTGAGCTTTACGCTGCCGTCGGCCTGCTCGGTGGCAGTCCATGCGGTGTGGGTGTTCAGACCAACGCCGGTTGCCGAGTCAAACGCGCCCGAGCCGATGACCGTGCCGCTCGGCGCTTCGGGAGTGGGAGCAGGAGCCGGTGTTGCCGTCACCGTCGGAGTCTCGGTCGGAACAGCCTCGGTGGGCTGCGGCGTGGCAGTCGGGATGACAAACTGCGTCTGGCGCGGAGCGCTCGTCTCGACCTCCGGGGTCGGGGTAGCTTCAGGCTTATCGCCGCCGATGCCGCCGGTCAGCCACATGATTACTATGGCAAGTATGATCAGCACGACGATGAACGCCGCAAAAATATATGCCGTCTGTTTTTTCATGATTTTCTCCTCTCGCGAGTTTACATTTTTATCTTCACTTCGCCGCTGTGAACCGTGCGGCGCGTTCCGTCGTCAAGGCGCAGGATGAGTCCGTAGTCCGGGCTTATGCCCTCGGCGACGGCCTCATATTCGCCCTCGGGTGAGCTTACGGATATCTGCCTGTCGAGCACGATGCAGCGGCGCTTATACTCGGCATGGCATACGCTCGGCGCTTCGAGCCACGCGGTGTACAGTGAGCTAAGCTCCGCGATGATCGCTGCGATAAGCTTGCCGCGCTCGAAAGTGAAGCCCGTCTGCGTAAGCAGCGAGCCTGCCGTTTCGCGCAGCTCCTCGGGAAAGTCCTCGATGCGTGTCGTGACATTCAAGCCGATGCCCAGCACGGCGTAATCGACCTTGCCGTTTTTCACCGAGCTTTCGCACAGTATGCCGCAGATCTTTTTGCCGCGCAGGTACAAATCGTTTATCCATTTGATGCCCGGCGCGCGGCCGCAGACCTTCTCAACGGCACGGCACACCGCGACGGCACACACCGCAGTCAGGCTCTGCGCGCAGTCGGGCGTGCAATCGGCAGGACGCAGCAGCATCGACATGTATATGCCGCAGCCGGCGGCCGACGCGAAGCTGCGGCCCATTCTGCCGCGCCCGGCGGTCTGCTCGTCGGCAACGACGACCGTGCCCTCCGCAGCGCCCTCCGCTGCGAGCTTCTTTAAATAATTATTCGTCGAATCAAGGCTTTCAAAAGCCTGCAACCTTATCTCCATATTTTTAGTGGCGCTTTAGCGCACTCCTTATGCATTTTTTCAGTGGCGCATTAAAATTTTACGGATACGTTTTTTGCGCTTGCCCGGTATCGAAAAATTGCTGGAAACCATATCGTTTCGCGCCACGGGGGATTGTGCTATATTAGTGCAAAACTTCGTCTGCACCCTTGCAGTGAACAGGCTTGCCTGTTCCCTGCAAGCGACCTTTGGCCGCAGTGAAGAGGTAATAGGTAATAGTGAATAGGTGTGGTGTGCGTAAGCGCACGTATTTTGATTTCATTCGCCCTCCGGGCGAATACCTAACTTCTTCACTTTTACCTTTTACTTATTACTTCGCAGACGTAGTCTGCGCTGCCGGGCCACCGGAAATAACCGTATCCGCAGGTGCGTCAATGCGCCTCTAAAAATCAATTTTTGAGGCTTTGGAGGGGAGCCGGGATGCGTCCGCCGCGTGCGATAAAATCGGCGCTTTGCGCCTTGTGCACGGGCATTACGGGCGCAGAGCCGAGAAGTCCGCCCATTTCTACCATATCGCCGACATCCTTGCCCTCAACGGGGATGATGCGCACGGCGGTGGTCTTGCTGTTTACCATGCCGATGGCGGCCTCGTCGGCGATGATCGCCGATATCGTCTCGGCGCTCGTATCGCCGGGCACGGCAATCATGTCAAGGCCGACCGAGCACACGCAGGTCATGGCCTCGAGCTTGTCTATCGTAAGCGTTCCGCACTCGGCGGCAGCGATCATGCCCTCATCCTCGGACACGGGGATGAATGCGCCGGACAGTCCGCCGACGTGACCGGAGGCCATAATGCCGCCCTTTTTGACCGCGTCGTTGAGCAGCGCAAGCGCGGCAGTCGTGCCGTGGGTGCCGCAGATCTCAAGCCCCATCTCCTCAAGGATGCGCGCAACGCTGTCGCCCACGGCAGGCGTCGGCGCGAGGGATAGGTCAACTATGCCGAAGGGCACACCGAGCCTGTCGGAAGCCTCGGCGGCGACCATCTGACCCATGCGCGTTATCCGGAACGCGGTCTTTTTTATCGTCTCGGCAACAACGTCAAACGGCGCGCCCTTGCACTTTTGCAGCGCGTGGTAAACCACGCCCGGGCCGGATACGCCGACGTTTATAACGCTGTCGGCCTCGCCGACTCCGTGGAATGCGCCGGCCATGAAGGGGTTATCCTCCACCGCGTTGCAGAACACCACGAGCTTTGCGCAGCCGAGTCCGTCGGTATCACGCGTCAGGTGCGCGGTGTCTTTAATTATGCGCCCCATCGCTGCGACGGCGTCCATGTTAATGCCGGCACGCGTCGAGCCGACGTTCACGCTCGAGCAGACAAGATCGGTCTGCGCCATTGCCTGCGGAATTGCGCGCAGCAGAAGCTCATCACCCTTGGCAAAGCCCTTGTGCACAAGCGCCGAGTAGCCGCCGATGAAGTTCACGCCGCAGGTTTTTGCCGCGCGGTCGAGCGTCAGCGCAAAGGGAACGTAATCTGCCGTTGCGCAGCTTCCGGCGACGAGCGCAATCGGCGTTACCGAGATGCGCTTATTTACGATGGGTATGCCGAACTCGCTCTCGATATCCTCGCCCGTTTTAACGAGATGTTCGGCGCGGCGGCAGATCTTGTCGTATATCTTTCGGCAGCAGCGCCCGGGATCCTCGCTCACACAGTCGAGCAGCGATATGCCCATGGTGATCGTGCGGATATCGAGGTGCTGCTTGTCGATCATGTCGATGGTGTCAAATATGTTGTTAAGGCTCAGCATGGCGGCACCTCACAGCTTGTGCATCGCGTCGAAAATATCCTCGCGCTGAATGCGGATGGAAAGGCCGCGCCCCTCGCCGAAGGTCTTGAGCACATTTTGCAGATTTGCAAAGGACTCGGTGCACAGCGCAAGGTCAACGACCATCATCATCGTGAAGAAGCCCTCCATGATGGTCTGGCTGATGTCCAGAACGTTTATGTTGTGGTCTGCCAGCGTGTTGCACACTCCTGCGATTATGCCGACCTGATCCTTGCCGACGACCGTTACGATTGCTTTCATATTAGTTCACTCCCGTGTGACAGTTTAATAAGCTGACGAGAGTCGAACACGTATCGGTTTTGACGGGCAGATTTCCGCCCATGCTGCGTTAAAGCTCTTGACAATTGGCGCCCATCAAGACAAAAAAGGCGAAAATAGCCGGAAGGGCGCACTGACAGGCGATATGTGTTCGGCTCTCGTCAGCTTAAGTAATTATAGCCGATTATCGCTGAGTTTTCAACAGTTTTGACAGCCGGTTTTTCGGCCGCGCGGCGGATAAATCTTGTTGACAAATTCCGCGTCTCAGGATATAACAGAATTTACAATATGTGATTTCAGGAGGCGCAAAATATGACCGAGCTTGAAAAGATCGAGTACACAAAAGGCTTTGTTGACAAGCTTGCCGAGGGGATAAACCCGATCGACGGCACTCCGATCGCCGAGGGCGATCTTCTAAACAATGTCAGAATATCTCGCTGCATGTATTATGTTTCGGATATTCTGCGCCGCGTCATAGAAAACGGTGGGATCGAGGGCAAAAAGCCGGCAAAGCGCGGCCGCGCACCGTTTGCACTGAGCGACAGCGCCCGGCGTGGGCTTATCCCGGCCGATGAGCCGCTGAGAATATCGCAGGTGACAAGTCTCATAAACGAAAAGGTTGACCCCGAGACAATGAAAAATTTGCGCTCGGGCGTTATCACCCGGTGGCTTCTCGGCATCGGCGCGCTTGAAGAGGTTCAGCTGCCCTCGGGCAAGGAGACCAAGCTCCCCACGCCGCAGGGGCGCAGCCTCGGCCTGATAACGCAGGAGTTCCGGGGCGAAAACTCGGTGTACTCCGTCGTGCTGTATAAGCCGGAGGCGCAGCAATTCATATTCGATAACATCGACGCGATAGAGCAGCTCAATCGCGAAAAAAGCGGCGGCAGAGAAAACCGGGGCAAGCCCTGGAGCGTGCAGGATGATGCAACACTCGGCGAGCTTATCGGAAAAGGCGTGGAGAAAACCGAGATCGCGCGCACCCTCGGCCGCACGGTGAAAGCCGTCAACGCACGGCTCGAGCGCCTCGGCCTGGATGTAAACGTCGGCGATGATCCTCAGCAGCAATAAAAAGGATATATATCATCTGCCGGTGTTGACATTGCGTTAACAGTTTGTTAAACTATGCAACGCGACTTTAACGCGAAACTAACATCAAAGGATGAGAAAAGAGAAATGAAAATCGTAAAAGCATATAACAACGTAAGCCTCGTGCTGCGAATTGTTATAGGTATGGTCATCGGCGCCGTACTTGCACTTGTTATCCCCAACGCTGCCGAAACCGCTCCCGGAATCGGTATTCTCGGCACGCTGTTCGTCGGCGCACTCAAGGCAATCGCACCCCTGCTGGTATTTATCCTTATCATCAGCGCACTTGCACAGTCCAGAGAAAAGATGGGCAAGCAGTTCGGCACCGTTATCGTGCTGTATCTTGTATCCACCTTCCTCGCAGCTGTCATCGCGGTCATTGCAAGCTTCATCTTCCCCGTGACCATCACCCTCACGGATGCAGCCACCGACGCAGCTCCCGACAGCTTTGCTTCAATATTCACCGGACTTCTTAACAACATCGTTGCCAACCCCATCGGCTCGATAGTTTCCGGAAACTACCTCGGCATCCTGTTCTGGGCGATCGTACTCGGCTTTGCGTTCAAGGCAGCGTCCGACACCACCAAGAAGTTCCTCGCCGACGCATCCGATGCAGTCACCAAGGCAGTCCGCTTTGTAATTAACCTCGCTCCCTTCGGTATCCTCGGCCTCGTGTTCTCCGCAGTTTCCACCAGCGGCCTTGCCATCTTCACCGAGTATGGCAAGCTCCTGCTCATCCTCGTCGGATGCATGCTCATAGCCGCACTTGTTGTAAACCCCATCATGACCTTCATAGTCATCCGCAAGAACCCGTATCCGCTGGTGTTCAAGTGCCTGAAGGAAAGCGGCGTTACCGCATTCTTCACCCGCTCCTCGGCAGCTAACATCCCCGTTAACATGACCCTGTGCGAGAGCCTCGGACTTGACCGCGAGTTCTACTCCGTGTCCATCCCCCTCGGCGCTACCATCAACATGGCAGGCGCGGCGGTCACCATCACCGTCATGTCCCTCGCCGCGGTACACACCCTCGGCATGAGCGTAAGCGTTCCCGTAGCGATCGTCCTGTCCGTCATGGCCGCTCTGGGCGCATGCGGCGCATCCGGCGTTGCCGGCGGCTCGCTGCTGCTGATCCCCATGGCCTGCTCGCTGTTCGGCATCTCCAACGATGTTGCAATGCAGGTTGTCGGCGTCGGCTTCATCATCGGTGTCATTCAGGACTCGGTCGAGACCGCGATCAACTCTTCCTCCGACGCGCTGTTCACCGCCGTTGCGGAATTCAAGCAGTGGCGCAAGGCAGGCAAGGAAATAAAGTTCTAAGCCAAATATACTCAAAGCCCCGTCATCTGACGGGGCTTTTTTAGTTGCGCATTGACGCAGCTACCGATACGGTAATTGCGATTGCTCGATATCGAGGGTTCGTAGAAAACCGTGCGGTTTCTCCGCAGCCGAGAGCAGATAGCTGACATCCAATAGGGTGCGAAACAGCGCGGTTTTGTCAGCAGTTCCGAATCGGGCTACCGGAAATATCCGTATCCGCAGGTGCAGTAAAGCGCTATTAATAAAGCAGCGGCAAACAGCGCGATGAGCACGGCTCGCACTTTCTTCGAGCGCAAAAGCTTGAACCTCGGCTCGCGAACGGGCGCTGATTCTTCGGCCTTGCCCGGCTCCTCCGGAGTCGCGCCCGGTTTCGGCTCGGGTATGGACGTGCGCGCACGGGCAGCGAGATGATCCAATCTGTTTTCGACCGCCTTCTGGCGCGCGATGAGGTTTTTGCCGGTCATCGCGTCGCGGTTGAACGGCTCCTCGGCCAGGATCTCGTCAAACAGAGCATCGGCCTCGTCGCGAAGGCCCATCGCCATCAGCTGATACGCCTTGTCCATCTTGCGCTTGTGCATCCGCTCGTCCGGCGAGCGCTCAAGCAGCTCTTCAAGCAGCGTTTTATCCTCCATATGCCGATATCCCCTTTCAATGTCGGATAAATATTTTACCATCCAATTCCGGGACGGTCAATGGTTCGACAAAGAATCTTGAATTTTTCGGACACATGTATTAAAATCATGGCGGAGGACAGACTATGAAAAAGCTTGCGATATTTGATTTGGACGGAACTTTGCTGTACACGCTTGAGGATCTGCACGCCTCAACGAATTTTGCGCTCGAAAGCGAGGGCTTGCCGGCGCGCAGTCTCGACGAGGTTCGGTGCTTTGTCGGAAACGGCATACGGAAGCTCATCGAGCGCGCCGTGCCGGACGGCTGCGCACCGGACGTGACCGACCGCGTGTTTGCGGCTTTCAAGCGCCACTATGCGGAAAACTGCATGGTTTTGACGCGACCCTACCCCGGCATACCGGAAATGCTCGACGCGCTCAAGGCGCGCGGCTGGAAGCTCGGCGTTGTGTCGAACAAGGCAGACGAGCCGGTTAAGGCGCTCATCGCGCATTATTTTCCCGGCGTGTTCGACAGCGTCGTCGGAGAGCGCGAAAATGTCCGCAAAAAGCCTGCACCGGACAGCGTTTTTGAGACCGTAGGCAGCCTCGGCTGCGATATCGGACAGGCCGTTTACATCGGCGACTCGGACGTTGACGGGCAGACCGCCGCCAACGCCGGATGCGACTGCATTCTGGTATCCTGGGGCTTTCGCGGCAGGGAGACTCTGCTGCCTTTCGGCTGCCCGATAGCCGACAGCACCGGCGAGCTGCTCACAATACTTACGGAGGGCGAGAAATGAAGATAAACAAGCCGCTTTCCGCCGCGCTTGCGGCCGCCGGACTCGGCTACGCCATCGGAAACCTCAACCCGGCCTACGTCATGGGTCTGCGCAAGGGATATGACATTCGCAAAAAGGGCTCGGGCAATGCCGGGGCGACAAATCTGATGATACTCGAGGGCAAGAAGGCCGGCGCATTCGTCATGTGCTTTGATATCAGCAAGGCCGCTGTGAGCGTTGGGCTTGCGCGCAAGCTGTTTTTGCAGAGCAAATATGCAGGTGAAGCCGCCGGTGCCGCCTGCGTTCTCGGGCATATGTACCCGGCGCTGATGCATTTTCGCGGCGGCAAGGGTCTTGCCTGCCTCGGCGGCGTGATCCTCGCGTTCGGCGTGCACGACTTCCTCACCACGCTGTTTCTCGAGTCAGTGCTGCTGATGGCTACGCGCTATCTCTGCCTTGTGCCGATAACCGGCTCGATATTTTATCCGATCTACCACGGCATTGAGCGCGGCGACTGGCGCGCGGCGGCGATACTCGGGCTTATAACCCTGCCCATCCTCTCCAAGCACATCGAAAACCTGGAGCGCATCAAGCAGGGCAAGGAGCTTAAGCTCGATTTTCTCTGGGATAAGGACGGTGAGCTTGACCGCATCGGCTACGTCGAATCGGAATTTTAGTAGCGCATTGACGCACCTACGGATACGGTTATCTCTGGTATCCCGGTTCGGGACAATGGTGGAAACCATAGCGTTTCGCGTAACGCAAGTGCGACGCTGAGTTTTGCGGTGCACCCGTAGATGGTGGAAACCGTGTGTGCCTCGAGCTACAGCAGTGCAATGCTGAATTTTTCGCCGCACACCTGTAGGGAACGGATTTATCCGTTCCGCTGTGATGGTTTCGTCGGCACCTACCGGTCGGGCAACCGCAAAAAACGTATCGGCACCAGCGTTAATGCGCCTCAAAAAAAATGCGCCTCTAAAATGCCTTCCCCTGCGTAGCTCGAGGGGAAGGTGTCACCTTGGTGACGGATGAGGTGTTATTAAATCTTTGCCGTCAGGCAAAAACATTATTAAAATCGGGCGATCAATGATCGTTTTTTTAGAGGCGATTTTACATTCTACGAATACATTTTTTGCGGTATCCCGACCGGTGGTTATTGACCAAACCGATACATATTGAAACAAAGTAGCGCCTACGGCGCGGATATAATTACACCTCATCTGCCGCAAGCGGCATCTTCCCCTCAAGCTCCGCAAGGGGAAGACAAAAGGCGGCGCAAGCGCCGCCAATGAATGATGAATAATTAATAGTGAATAATTGCCGATACGGTTGATGCATCAGCACGACCGTAGAGTTCCGACAAAACCGCAACAATCGGGCGATCATTGATCGCCCCTACGGCTATAGGTTCTAGTACCGGCAAAGTCGCAACAGGCGGAACAGGCAAGCCTGTTCCCTACAAGGGTGCACCACAAAACTCAGCGACGCACTACCGGGTTGCGTAGCAGTAATGGTTTCCACCAGTGTCCCGAACCGGGCGACCAGAGATATATGTATCCGTAGGTGCCCCAATGCGCCACTAAAAAGAAAGGTTGATGATTTTTGAGTTATAGCTTCACGCAGCTTTTGTGGCTGTTTTTCATTTACGGCTTTGCCGGCTGGTGTGTGGAGGTCATCTTCCACGCGGCGAACAAGGGCATATTTATTAACCGCGGCTTCCTCATCGGGCCGATCTGCCCGATCTACGGCTACGGCCTTGTTGCGGTCATACTGGCACTGACTCCGATAAAGGATAACGTGTTTTTGGTGTACATAGGCAGCGTGATCATATGCTCGGTGTTCGAGCTGATCGTCGGCTGGGCATCGGAGAAATTCATGCACACCCGGCTGTGGGACTACACGGATAACGCCTTCAACATCGGCGGCTATGTATGTCTGAAATTCTCGCTGCTGTGGGGCGTGGGCTGCATCTGCATCCTGTACATATTCCACCCGATGGCGATGAAGCTTGTGTATCTGATCGAGGCCATACCGCGCACGCACGGCAACATCATGCTGTGCATAGTCTCTGCGGCGTTTTTGTGCGACCTCGGCATAACGGCCGTGAACGCCTTCAAACTCGATGCGCATATGCGTGCGATCGACGATGTTGCAAAGGCGCTCGAGAAGGTGTCCTACGGCATCGGCGACGGTCTGACCGACGGCACGCTCAAGGTTCAGGAGAGCCGCGCCGAAGCCGAGCGTCTGCGCGAAAAGCTCAAGGGACTGCTCGAGGAGCGCAACCTTGTCCACCGCCACCTGCTGTCGGCGTTCCCGCGCCTGAGCCAGACAGAGTACCGCGCGGCATTTGAGCGCATTCAGGAGCACAGAAAAAATTTGAGCGAAAAGGTCAAAAACAAAGCAAATGAAATTCGTGAGAATAAATAATACAGGCAACGATATGTTCGCCCCGGCAATGGAGCTTTACGGCATGAGCTTTCCCTACAACGAGCAGCGCGAGCCGGATTCTCAGGCAAGAATAATGAGCGACCCGGAGTATCATTTCGAGCTGATCTATGACGAGGATCGCTTTGTCGGCGAAGTGCTCAGCTGGGAAAACGCGGACTTTATTTACGTCGAGCATTTCTGCATGCTGCCGGATATGCGCGGCCGCGGCTGCGGAGCACATGCGCTGGAACTGCTCCGAGCGCGCGGCAAGACGATCATTCTTGAGATAGATCCGCCTGTGGACGATATCAGCCGGCGCAGAAAGGGCTTTTACGAGCGAAACGGCTTTGCGGCCAACGACTATGACTACACGCATCTGCCGTATCACCGTGACTGCAAGGGACACAGGCTCGTAATCATGTCGTCTCCGCGCAGGATCGACGAGGCCGAGTACCGCAATTTCCTCGACTACATGCGCCGCCGCGTCATGGTTTTTTAGAGGCGAATTGGGGCAGCTGCGGATACGCATACTGCGGTATCCCGGTGTCGAGGGTGCGGAGAAAACCGTGGCTACCTCGCAACCCAGTAGTGCAAGCTGAGTTTTTCGCCGCACCCATTGGCTCACCTGTCAAGGGGAGCAGGCAGCTTTGCTGCCGAGGGGTTGAATAAAAATTTATTAACTATCAGCTATTAGCTCTCCGCTGCGGCCAAAGGTCGCTCGTAGGGAACGGATTTATCCGTTCCGCTGTGATGGTTTCGTCGGCACCTACTGGTCGGGATACCGCAATAAACGTATCGGTATCAGCGTTGATGCGCCTCTAAAAAAATGTAGCGCCTACGGCGCGGATTTATTTACACCTCATCTGCCGCAAGCGGCATCTTCCCCTCAAGCTCCGCAAGGGGAAGACAATTGGGTGCGGTGCAAATTTTGCACTAATATAGCACAATCTCACGGTGTGCGTGGCAACTACGGTTTTCTCCGCTCCCTCGAACCGGGCAACCAGAGATATATGTACTGGTAGGTGCCCCAATGCGCCTCTAAAAAGAAGGTATGGATAACAGTGGACAGCTTTAAAAGCGGCGCGATAAGCGTCGGAAAATATTTCAGAACATTTTATCGTTGGGTGCTGCTGTCGGTGGTGACAGGGCTTGTGTGCGGACTGGTCGGGTCCGCGTTCCACCTGACGGTCGATTTTGCAACATCGTTCAGGGCGCAGCACCAGTGGCTGGTGTTCCTGCTGCCGATCGGCGGTCTTGCAATTGCGCTGATCTATCGGGTGAGCAAGATGGAGGGCGAGGGCACAAACAACATCATCGACTCGATCCACGACGGCGAGAAGGTCCCCATCATGCTTGTGCCTGTCATTTTCGTTTCAACTGCGATCACTCATCTCGTCGGCGGCTCGGCCGGCCGCGAGGGCGCGGCACTCCAGATAGGCGGCGGCATCGGCTACCGCGTCGGGCGGCTGCTGAAGCTTGATGACAAGGACATGCGCCTTGTCACGCTTTGCGGCATGAGCGCGGTGTTCGCTGCACTGTTCGGAACACCGCTGACCGCAACCATATTCGCGCTTGAGGTCATATCGGTCGGCATTCTGCACTACTCGGGACTTATCCCGTGCCTTGTCGCATCGGTGACGGCATACGGCGTGTCGCTGCTGTTCGGCATTGCACCAATGCGCTACTCTGTCGCGCTCGCGCCGCTGGAGTTCGGGCTGCTGCTGCGCGTGTGCGTTCTGGCCGTGGTGTGTGCGCTGGTCAGCATCGTGTTCTGCGTGGCAATGCACAAAGCCGAGCAATTTGCGGCCAAAACCGTCAAAAATATATATCTGCGCGCATTTTTGGGCGGCGTTATCGTCATCGTGCTGACGCTCATAGTCGGCGACGAGAGCTACAACGGCATCGGCACCGACATCATCGCCTCCGCTCTCGGCGAGGGCAAGGCGCCGGCCTGGGGCTTTCTGTGGAAGATAGCTTTCACCGCCGTTACCATCGGCTTCGGCTTCAAGGGCGGCGAGATAGTGCCGACGATGTTCATCGGTGCGGTCCTCGGCTGCACGGTCGGGCCGCTGCTGGGCATACCGGCGCAGTTCGCGTCGGCAATCGCGCTCGTCGCGGTGTTCTGCGGCGCGGTAAACTGCCCGATAGCGTCGATCATCCTGTCGGTCGAGCTGTTCGGCTCCGGCGAGCTGCTGTACTTCGCGCTTGCCTGCGGCATATCGTATATGCTCTCGGGCTACTTCGGACTTTACAGCAGTCAGAAGATCATGTACTCGAAAACACGCGCCGAGTTCATAAACCGCTACGCGAAGTAGAAAAACGCCTGATTAAGATCAGGCGTTTTTCTATTTTATCATCACTTCACTGTTTTTGCCCATTCCGGCTCCTTGAAGCCGACCAGAACGAAGTCGTCGGCGATGAGCATCGGGCGCTTTACGAGCATTCCGTCCGTTGCAAGCAGGGCATACATCTCATCCTCGGTCATACCGGGGAGCTTATACAGCAGGCCGCTCGTGTTGAAAAACTTTTTCAGCGGCAGACCGCTCAGATTATGCCACGCGCGCAGCTCGGCCTCGGTGGGCTTATTGTCCTTGATATTCCGAAGCTTGTAGTGCTCTCCGTTTGCATCAAGCCACTTCTGCGCCTTCTGGCAGGTGCTGCATTTGGGATAGCAAAGAAAGATTATGTTATCGATCTCCTATATAAGTAAATCGCCGATACGTCCTGCCGTCGCGCTCGACAAACTCATTCCACATGCTCGCCGGGCGTACCCAGATGCCATATTCGCCGTACAGCGCCTGATACACCACCATCGGCTCGAGCGTTTCGCTGTGCTTGGCGATGTACAAAACGCGATATTCGTTGCCCTTAAAATGCCGGTAACGGCCGGTTTTTATCTCTTCCACAACAAATTCCCTCAGTTCAAAATTTCAAATTCCATGTCCGTTTTCAGCGGATAGCTGATGAGCGCAGTGCCGTCAAGCTCCTCGCGGTTCATGTCAACGCCGACTATGCTGTGATTATCATAGGTTTTATAGTAATAAATGCCCTTATCGGCGTCGCAGCATGAGGTGTAGATGGATATCTCGTACTTTCCGTCCGCCAGTCGGCAGCAGCCCCTCTGCTGATCGACCGAACCGAGAATGTGGAAAAACTGGCTGACGCTCGACTTCTCGTCGTCGGCCGACAGCGAGTTCATTTTGGTGAAAGCAACGCGCACGAATCTGGACGCAGACGACAGGTCGCCGGGTAGGCCAATAGCACCCATTCCGCGGCTGTATGCGTTCAGCTCAAGCTGCTCGGAAAATCGGTTTTCCGGATTATCGACGGAAAGGCCCCTATAGTTATTAAGGTTAAACAGTTGGATCGGGAACGGCGGATTGTTCGTGAGCACGCCCACGGGATTATCATAGACGAATATTCCGTCGCTGACGCTTTCGAGCGTGATCGAGCCGCTTTTGTCCGAAATGATCCAGTGCAGCTGCGCCGTAGGCAACTGCGGCGCAAACGGCTCGGCGGTGAGGTTTATCCGGGCAAGCAGCGCCTTTGCCTCGCTCACCGATGCGCACTGAGCCATGATCCACGGGATCAGCTCCCACTGGGCAATGTTATCCTTCCCCTCACGGCACTCGCGGTAATGCGCGTTGCCGACGAAATTCAGCCCGGCAATGCCCAGCCCCTTTTCGTTCACAGCGTCGTAATACAGCGGATAGTTATCCGCGACATGCGCCATGCCGATGAAGGCAAAATGCCGCTCCATTACGCCCATGTGGCGAAATTCAAGCCTGAAATTTCTCGGCGTGACGGTGACCGTTTCGCCGTAGGAAAACTCGTAGTCGAGCGTGCGGCCGAAATAAAAATCTTTTGTTTTATAAGTTGCTGCTGTACACATAATTTCTCCTCCGGCCCCGGTTCTTTCCTCGGATAGATGCGCTTCGGCGGCCGTTTTCTTTTCAGGCAATGATTATACCACGGAAAGGGCAGGTTGAATACCCCAAACAGAGCCGCGTTCTTAAACGACCTTGTATTGCCCTTTTCTGCACTGCACGCTGCGAAGGCCCGTGCGCTCCAGGCCGAGAAGCGCATCCATCTCATCGGCTGCGCTTTTATATGTGCTGCCCTGATGATGCACGAGGATGTAATCGGCCTCTTTGATCTTGCCTGCCGCCTGCGCGCAGAAGCTGCGCATGGGGGCTGCAACGGAAAACACCCATATCGGCGTGCAGATCGTCACATGCTCATAGTCTGCCAAGCTCACGGAGACGGGTTCAATCGGCATCTGCCATTTGTGCATTCCATACCGGCCGCACCACCAGAAGCCAAGGGTTCCCTCCGTCCGCTCGGGAGACTTCACCTCGTAAGTCTCGGCGCCGCTGCGGTTTGCCTCCTCATACGCGAGCTTCCTGACATAGCCCATGCGCGAGAAAAACACCACCAGACGCTTTTTGTTTGTACCGATGTTCGGGTAATCCGTCAGTGCAACGTGAAACGCTTCCTGCTTTCCGAACACCCACGCGGCATAGCCTGTGGCGGCCTGCGCAGCGCCGAAGACGAAAAAGCTCGTGGACATGAAATTAAGTGGGAAGATATAAAACTGAATGCCTATCCACAGCATCAGCGCCGCGCCGAACACTCCGCCGAGCACCGTGCCGGCTTTCTTTTTTGCCAGCAGCAATGCTGCCGCCGTCAGGTTTGTAAGCCCATTGACGATCAGCAGCGCCCAGCCGGAAAATGTGAAGTCCTGAAAAACGCGGTCTGCAAAAGGCAGTACCTGAAAATACGGCAGCATCGCGTCCATGCCCATGAATCTTCCCGATGGGTCGATGAGCATGGCAAGCGCTCCTGCCACGGCGCCGATGCCGATAAACAGCGTCCAGAAAACAAGCCAGCGCCGCGCCGTTTCAAATCTTGATTTTTGTTTCATAAAGCCATCTCCGATTTATTGCTATTTAAAGGCTCATGCAACCTTGGATCACGATGCTTTGAGCCGAATGTGGATTCTCCCTTCGGCATGCCGCGCCTGCACGGCAACGGTGTAAGGGCCGGTTTCCGGGATATTGATTTCAAAGCTCGTGGTTTCCTCGCCGTTTCCGGCATAAATGATCGTGCCGTCCGGCGCTGTTATCTTAATGTGCAGAGAGCCTTTTGACGTTTCAAATTCAATTTGCAGCACATCTCCGGCATTCAGGCTCAAGGTGTGGCTGTCGGTTCCGTTCATGCGCAGAATGTCCAGACTGTAGGAATCCGGATTTTTTATTCTCTCGCCGGTGAAGCCGGGGCGGTTATAAATGACGAGGAGCATCGTCAGTCCTGCCAACAGCGCCGGAAGCACAACGCCGGCCAAAATCCTAATTGCTCGTTTCGATCTCATTTGTTTTACCGACATGTTTAACTGCATGGCAATAGTTTACATGTTCAAAAACCTTCATGCCCGCACCGGCTCTGTCAATGATATTGCGCTGAATATCCGCCGGGGTGAGCAGCTCGCGGATCTGAAAGCCGTGGTTTTGGAGCAGCTTTTCAAGCTACGCGCAGGAAAATGCCGACTGCATAGCTTCTCCGCCAGCTTTCGCCATCATTATCGTATTCTGCACGCGCTTCTCGGCGGCGGCAAAGAAGTTTTCATCGGGATAGTCGAAACCAAGCGAGCTGCCGGGCGCGCATAGCTCGGACAGCACAGACAGTGTCTGCTCGATCGCTTCGACCGAAAGGTAATAGGTCACACCCAGCCACGAAAAAAAGGATTTTTCGGACTTATCAAAGCCTCCGGCAAGCAGGCACTTGGGCAAGCTGTCTTTTGAGAAATCCACAGGAATAAATTTAAGATTTTTGGGGATCGTCCAGCCGGCGCGCGCAATTCGCTCCAGCTTGTCCGCCTGCGTAAGCGGATGATCCGCCTCAAACACCTTGTGCTTGGATAAAAACTCCGTTTCGCGAAAAGCGAAGGTATCCAGCCCTGCGCCGAGGATAACATATTGCTCCGTGCCGTTCAGAGCCTCGGCTTTCAAGACCCGTTCCGTATAGGCCGCGCGGCACAGCGGCGACGGGGCAATGTGAACATTCACAAGCCGCCGCAGCAATTCTTTCGGCTCCTGCTCTGACGTGACTATCTCCGGCTCAAAAAATTGCGCGCCGCCGAGAATATAGCCCTGAACGGCCGTGTATTCCTCATCCGTCATCAGTTCCCTTGCAAGAGCATCGCAAAACACCGGATGCTCTTCGTTTTCCGTATGAAAAGCCCTGCCGAATGAGCTCATCAAGGCGGTAATGCTGGCTTTGTTCTCCATATTCGTTTTCTCCTCTGACATCATTTCGGTATTTGGCGCTGCTGCGGACTCATTTTGCCCGATAAACGTCAAAGAACTGCCGGATGTGCCGCTCGATCAGCCGCGTCACCTCCGCCTCGCGCTCCGGCTCCCTGTCGCAGAGATTAAGCCACACGGAAACCGGCAGGCACAGCTGCGCCGCCATGATCTCCGGGTCGGCCTCGGCGAGCTGCCCCCGGCGAATGAGAAACCGCACAAGCCCGGTGAAATAACTCATAACGTCCGTGTAGTTCCGCTTGGTCTGCATGCTTGCCATCTGCCGATTACGGAACTGCTCAATGGTCAGCATCTTTCGTGCACGGCTGATCTGCGGATCGTGCAGGATGTATCGGATCTGCCCGAGGCAGAGCTGCACCGCCATATCCGGTGTCATGTTTTCCTTGTCCTTTGTGAAGGCAGGGTCATCCCAATCCGCTTTTGCAAAAATGGAATGCTGCTCGTATTGCTCCAGCGTGGCTTGCATCAGCGCGTCCAGGATCGCCTGCTTATTCTCAAAATGACTATAGAGCGATGCCTTGCGGATACCCACCGCCTCGGCCAATTGGGAAATGGACGTGGCCTCATAGCCCTGCACGGAGAACAGCTCCAGCGCCGCATCCAATATCTCCTGCTTTGTGCTTCCCTTTGCTGTCATTGAACGATCCTCCCGATCTCAGTTTTCGCTCCATTATACCTACCGAACGTTAGGTTGTCAAGCAGCGTATTCACTCATTTTCGGGCATTATAAAACCTCATCGGCCGTAAACGGCAGATGAGGTCTGAATATACGCCAAAATTTAAGCTTGCGAGCGCCGCAGTTATTCCAAAAGGAAATCAAGTGCTCTAATGATTTTGATTCCGTCTTGTGTCTGAGTAAGATCGCATTCCAATGCGATCACTATCTTTTCATAGTTATCACGAATCTTACGCAGCGGCGCAAGCTCTCGCTCTCTCGTTTCCGGGGCATTCATTGATTCGGTAACCTGTACATATTTTTTCTCGTCTGCTTTCGTGGCAATAAAATCAACTTCCTGATTGTCGATTTTTCCAATGGCGACATCATAACCTCGGCGCAGCAGCTCAAAGTAAATGATATTCTCTAAAATACGTCCGCTGTCACCATCACGATAGCCCAGCAGATAATTTCGCAACCCAATATCAACAATATAGTATTTGCCCAGGGTTCGCAGATACTCCTTACCCTTTATGTCAAAGCGCTTGATTTCATAGAAAATGTAGGCTTCTGTCAAAGCTTCGATATACGCCTGAATCGTCTGTACGGCAGGCTTTGTTTTTCGGGTTCCATTTTCCAAAAGTCCCTCATTGACTAAAGTGTTTCCAATAGAGGTAGCCGAAGTGTTATTGCCAATATTGTCCGCCAAAAATAAGATGATTTTTTTCAGAAGCACCGGGTCAGTAATATTTCGCTGTCCCTTGCGCTTTTCCCGTTCCAGAATGTCATTGATAACGGCAGCAGAATAAACCCCGTCTAACGCAGCTGTTACCCGGTCAATTTCCAAGCCCACATCAGCAAGCATAGGCATACCGCCAAATCTGGCATAGGCATCAAAAAGCTCTTTTACATCATATGTTTCTCCATCTGCATCTGTAATCCGCTTTCTGAAACCGCCAGCAGGTGACTTCCGTTCCGTCAGGATATAGCCATGAAAGTCCAAAAATTCCTTAAATGATAGCGGCCATACTTTAATTTCCACATATCGTCCGGATAGATAAGTGGAAAGCTCAGAAGAAAGCAGATAGGCATTGGATCCTGTGATATATATATCGCAATCAAAATCTACTCGGAAAGAGTTTACCGCATTTTCCCAACCGTGTACTTTCTGTACCTCATCAAAGAAGAGGTATGTCCGTTTATTAGGGCAAATGCGTGCTTTGACGTATTCATAAAACCCTCTTGCATCCATATCCGGAATGCCCATAGACTCAAAGTTCATTTCGATAATCTGGTCATCGGTCACTCCGGTTTCACGCAAATGCTCTGCCATCAGCTTCATTAAGCTTGACTTTCCGCAGCGTCGGATACCGGTCATAACTTTAATCATTTCTGTATCTTGAAATGCAATAATCCGATTCAGATAGAGATCACGTTTTCGCAAGCTTGTTTTTTGCATAAAGGAAACACCACCTTTCGCTTCAAAAAGCATAGCATAAACTTCTCGAAAAATCAAGTTTGTAAAATTGATATTAAAAACTTATATTTTTGAGAAGTTTGTAACATGCCGTGGTTCTTTGTCGATATGCGTATGTCATGTAAATCGGCTCATTTAGCGAATTTGGTCAACCCATCAAAAACGGGATAAATGAGTCAACTTTTCGCAAGCAAAATAGAAGTTACAAACAAAAAAATCCCGGAATCGTAATGATTCCGGGATTTTGAGCTGTTTTGAAAAGATTAACGCTTGGAGAACTGCGGAGCGCGACGAGCGGCTTTGAGACCGTACTTTTTACGCTCTTTCATTCTCGGGTCGCGGGTCAGGAAGCCTGCGGCCTTCAGGGATGCGCGGTAGCTCTCATCGACGAGGAGCAGTGCGCGTGCGATACCGTGACGGATAGCGCCGGCCTGGCCGGAAACGCCGCCGCCGTGGACGGTAGCCTCGATGTCAACCTTGCCGACGGTGCCGGTGGTGACCAGGGGCTGACGAACGATGAGCTTCAGAGTCTCGAGGCCGAAGTAATCGTCGATATCACGGCCGTTGATGGTGATAACACCGGTGCCGTTGGGGATGAGGTGGACGCGTGCTACAGACTGCTTTCTGCGTCCGGTGCCGTACATATACGGTCTTTTGCACTTATAAGTTGCCATATTCTCTTCCTCCTATTAGCGATCCCAAACTTCGGGCTTCTGAGCTGCATGGGTGTGCTCTGCACCGGCGAAAACGCGCAGGCGCTTGAGCTGCCACTGAGCGATGGTGTTCTTCTGAAGCATGCCGCGAACTGCAAGACGCATTGCCAGCTCGGGGCGATTTGCCATCAGGTGCTTGTACTGAGTCTCCTTCAGACCGCCGACCCAGCCGGAGTGAGTACGATAGTACTTCTGCTCGAGCTTCTTGCCGGTCAGGACTGCGTCCTTTGCATTGATGATGATGACGTAATCGCCGCAATCGACGTGAGGAGTATAGGTGGTCTTAAGCTTGCCGCGAAGCAGATCGGCAGCAATTGCAGCGGTCTTGCCGAGGGGCTTGCCTGCTGCGTCAAGGACGTACCATTTTCTTTCAACGGTCTCCTTGGTAAGCATTGTCGTGGACATATTTGTGCCTCCAAAAAAATTTAAATATACTTTGACATTTTAACGGGGCGCTATTAAAATACAAACATTGAAAATAGCGTGCTCTATTTTTATACCACAGCCGCGAAACAGTGTCAACACCGATTTTAATCTGCGTTTTGTAAACTCGCAAAATCTCGTAAATGCTCCCTAAATCGGCCTGATACTCAATTTCAATTTTGCATTTTTCGAGAGGTTTTAGCATGGACATACGCGCACTTAACGAATTTACGGGCATTATCCGCAAGGCCGTGGACGATTACGGCATGATAAACGAGGGCGACAAGGTCGCCGTCGGCGTTTCCGGCGGCAAGGACAGCATGCTGCTTCTGCTGGCGCTCAAGCATCTGCAAAGCTACTATCCCAAGCATTTTGAGCTTGAGGCGATCACGATAGAGCTGGGCTTTGAGGACATGGATTTCACGCCCGTGCGCGAGATGTGCAAGGAGCTGGACATTCCCTACACCTGCCTTAAAACCGACATCAAGGAGATAGTTTTCGACGTGCGCAAGGAGGATAACCCCTGCTCGCTGTGCGCAAAGATGCGGCGCGGCGCGCTGAACGACGCGATCCGCGCGCGCGGCATATCCAAGCTCGCGCTCGGACATCACTTCGACGATGCGGTCGAGACGTTTCTCATGAGTCTGCTGTTTGAGGGGCGGCTGAGCTGCTTCCGGCCGGTGACGTTCATGGATCGCAGCGGCGTTACGCAGATACGTCCGCTCATCTATGCCGGCGAGCAGAAGATCATAAACCTTGCCGACTCGCTGGATATTCCCATCGTGGAAAATCCCTGTCCGCAGGACAAGGCCAGCAAGCGATATGAAATAAAGCAGCTTATAAAGACCCTGTCGCTCACATATCCCGACATGAAGTCGAAGGTGTTCGGCGCGATGCAGCGTCTGCCGCTGCCCGGCTGGGGCATTGAAAGTTAAATGAAAAAAGAGCACCCGACCGGGTGCTCTTTTCATATGCTTTTTACTTGTCCTTATCGTCGGGGCTCATGTCGAACTCAAGCTCCGCGTCGCACTTCGGGCAGCGGATCGAGCCGAAATCGAGATCCTCCTCATAGACGGTGATCGTCTCGCCGCATTTCGGGCAGGTCACTTCGTACTCCTGCTCGTCGCCGCAGCTGCTGCAGCAGCCGGTGCAGACGTCGGCGTCGTCATCATCGTCATCGGCCTCGTCGTAGTCCTCGTCATCGTCGTCCATATCGCCGATGCAGAGATCCTCGAGGTATTCCATGTCCTCGTTGATGTCGCTGATGCAGTCGGAAAGATCCTTTGCATGCGCGTCAACGGCTTCGATATCGTCGGCCATGGCTTCGAGCACGTCGATAACTGCGAGCATCAGCTTGCCCTCGTTGGTGCTGTCCTTTATGCCGAGGCCGTCTGCAAGACCCTTGAGGTATGCGACTTTTTCACTTACTGTCATATTAGATTCATTTCCTCCATTTTTGCGTCGGTATGCCGACAGGCAACCGATAGCCGATAGCGGATATTTTTAGTAGCGCCTTTTAATAGCGCCTTTTAATAGCGCCTTTACATTGTACCGATACGTTTATTGCGGTATCCCGACCGGGAACTGCCGACTAAACCATTACGCACGGAACAGGCAAGCCAGTTCCCTACAAGCGGCTGATGTCGCAGCGGAGAGCTAATAGCTGATAGCTAATAGTTATTGCGCTTTAATTCAACCCCTCGGCAGCAAAGCTGCCTGCTCCCCTTGACATGGGAGCCAATGGGGTGCGGTGCAGAATTTAACATCGCACTATTGTGTAGCGGCAGTTTTCCGGTTTTGCCGGTAACTTCGACACCGGGCTACCGCAAACGCAGCTTGCACTAACGTATGGCGAGGCAAATACGGTTTCCTCCAATGTCCCGAACCGGGCCACCAGAGATAACCGTATTGGTAGGTGCGTCAATGCGCCTCTAAAATTACTTGGAGCGGCTGAGGTACTCGCCGGTACGGGTGTCGATCTGGATCTTCTCGCCGGGCTCGATGAAGAGGGGAACCTTGACCTCTGCGCCGGTCTCGAGGGTTGCGGGCTTGGTCGCGTTGGTAGCGGTATTGCCTGCAAAGCCGGGGTCGGTGTCGGTGACTACGAGGTCAACGAAGAAGGGAGGCTCGACGTTGAAGACCTTGCCCTTGTAGGAATAGATGGTGCAGGGCATATTCTCTTTGACGAACTTGAAGCTGTCGTTAAGGACGGACTCGTCCACGGGCTCGAGCTCGTAGGTTTCGGGGTTCATGAAATAGTAAAGGTTGCCGTCATTATAGCTGTATTCCATGGTCATGCGATCGACGGTAGCGCTCTCGAACTTTGCGGTGGGGTTGAAGGAAGTTTCGGTGACGGCGCCGGTGATGACGTTTTTCATCTTGGTGCGCACAAAAGCCGCGCCCTTGCCGGGCTTAACATGCTGGAACTCGACGACCTGCATGACCTGACCGTCCATCTCAAAGGTAACGCCGTTTCTGAAATCGCCTGCTGTAATCATAATAGGTGATCCTCCTATGTGAAAAAATAAGTTTTTAGATAAATGTCTATAGCCTTAATAGTTTACATTAAATTACGCCATATTGCAACGATTATTTTTTGCTTTTGTTCTTATTTGCATTATCCGGAGCGTCATTTTCGCGTTTTCCGGTGCGTTTTTCAAACGCGATCTGGAACATATACACCACCATCGCCAGAACGCCGACCATGTAAAGCACGTTGCGCAGCACCCCCGGGAACGCCGGAATGAAGCTTTGCAGCAGCGCCGTTACGCACACGACGATGAAGCCGCCGTAAAGAAACGGCGTGAGCGAAAAGTTTATCTTTTTTGCTTTCTTGTTTCCCTTTGCCATTGTTTTTCCCCTCCGTTTACAGTATCAAAAGCTGCTTTGCGGCCTTTGTTATCACTTCGCATCCGCCCTCGCGCAGGATGAGCACATCCTCGATCCTCACGCCGAATTTGCCCGGCAGATATATGCCCGGCTCGGCGGATATCACCGCGCCCTCCGGCATCGGCGTTTTCACCGACGGCGACGCAGACGGCGACTCGTGGATATAAAGTCCCAGCGAGTGGCCGAAGCTGTGTCCGAAATAGTCGCCGTAGCCTGCGTCGGAGATCACCTTGCGCGCCGCGCCGTCGATTTCCGCGCCGGTGACGCCGGCGGCGGCCTTTGCAATGCCTGCAAGCTGGGCGCGCAGGACGATATCGTATACGTTTTTCATCTCGTCGGTAGCGTATCCGACTGCGACGGTGCGCGTCATGTCCGAGCAGTAGCCGTCCTTTATGCAGCCAAAATCCATGGTGATGAAATCGCCCTCGCACACAACGGCATCCGACGGAACGCCGTGCGGCATGCTGGAGTTTGCGCCAGTCACGGCTATGGGGTCAAAGCTGTTGCCCTCGCCGCCGTGCTTGAGCATTCGATAGCTTATCTCGGCGGCGATATCGCGCTCGGTGATGCCGGGTCGGATGATGCCAAGCACATCGTCCAGCGCCTGCTCGGCGATTGCCTGCGCGCGGCGCATGCTGCGTATTTCCGACTCGTCCTTCGATGCGCGCAGCCTGTAAAACAGGCTCTGGCACGGATGCAGCTCAACGCCGAGCACCCTCTGCCAGTTGAGGTACGCCCCGTGCGAGAGCGAAAACTCCTCCGCACCGAGCATTTTCACGCCGCACTCATCCATTGCCTCGCGCACGAGCTGCGAAAGGTGCTTGCCTGCGCCGAACATGCGCACCGTTATATCGCCCGAAACGCTTTTTTCCGCCGCCTCGATATAGCGCGAGTCGGTCAGCAGGAACGCCCGGTCGAGCGTTACGAGCACCGCGCCGTCTGTAAAGGCAAAGCCCGCTGCATAGCGCTGATTAAGCTCATCTGTTATAAGCACCGCGTCAAGCCCGAGATCTATAAGCCCTCCGCGTATTTTTGCAAGTCTTTCCACTGTGTGCCTCCGTCTCAGAAGCCGCCCGGCTCGTCGCTTATCGGCTCGAACGCGCTGTCGGACCGGATGGAATCCTGAAGATCGACGAGCAGTATCGAGCCGTCCTTACCGCTCTGGAATATGCCGCGGACTATCTCCGTTCCGTCGGCAAGCTCGTAGGAGACGGCGATGCTCGGCTGCGCGTCGGGAATGAAGCTTTTGACCTCGACGCCCTCGCCGGTTGTGAGATAGTTGCGCTGCCAGAGCATCCTGCCGGAGGTGTAGATCTTCACGTTGTAAACCGTCTCCTCGGCCGAGAGCACAACGCTCTGCCCATCCTCGTCAACAGTGACCGTGCCGAGGATATTCAGGCTGCTGCGGTCGAGCTTATCGCCGTCGTCGGCAAGCAGCATGCCATTTTCGCCCTCGTATTCAACGGGCATGAAGCCCTCGTCGATGAACTCTTCGAGCGCCGAATACGGTATCTCAAACAGCAGCACGCCGCGGCTGTAGGGCGCGATGTCATAGGGATTTGCGTAGAACACAAGGCCGCCGTCGCTGAAATACCAGTTTGCGCCGGCATCGACGAGGTCGTTTATCGTGCTCTCAAAATCGTCAAACAGTATGCTGACGCCGCCCTCTTTATAATCGTCCCCGGCAGCAAGGCCGATGACGTAGTTTTTAATAAATGTCTTGAGCTGCTCCTCGTTTTTGGCAATGTCCGCAAGGGTCAAAAGCGAGCCGTTATCGGCATTGTAGCTGCGGCTGGTTCGCGTAGAATCGGCGTGGATGCCGCCGATATCCTGCGAAACGTCGAACACGGCGCTCAAAACGCGCGTATCGCAGCGCGTAACGCTCGGCGCGCAGTAGTAGCTCAGCGCGATCTGCTCACCGTCGGTCTGATCCTCGGCAACGCGCTGGGTGTACTCCGCGTCGGCCCCGAACCTGACATACAGCTCCGCCAGCGAGGAATTTATCCGCTCGGCCGCGCGCTCGTCCTTCGAGCTTACCGTCGCCGTGCCGAGGCTCTGCCTGTAATACGTCGTGCCGTCGTCGCTTTTAAGCTCCTCGTCCTCGAAGCCGTAGCTCACCGTCATGTCAAACTGCGGCACATAGGTTCGCTTTTCGTAGTCGCCGCCGTGCTGGCATGCGCACAACGTCCCCAGCATCGCGCAGCAAAGCAGCATGGAAATTGTCTTTTTCATTATCTTCAACCTTTCACACCGGTATCAAAATGTTAACAAAGCGCAAACAAAACCGTTGAATTTCAAGGGTTTTGCACACTTTCAACAAAGTTATCAACACATTATGTAAATCACAGAGAGCTATCCGCATTCAGAAAGCCCTGGATGCCGCGCGCGCAGTAAGTATCAAGCACATAGGCGACTCGCTCGGGCGCGTCCTTCATGCCGGTATCGAGCCAGTATTTGACCACAGTCGATATGGACGAAACAAGCAGCTGTTTAAGGCACTGCGAAAGAGTCTCGCTCACATCCCCGAGTGTCAGGATCTCCTGCTCAAGGTAGTCGTCGGCGTGCTTTGCAATGACCTTGAGCATCGCGTCATGGTCGCCGTAAGGGCCGGCAAAGACGCGGCAAAGCTCTCGGTTTTCGCTCAGAAGACGCAGCGTTTGCAGCGATGTCAGGCGCTTAAGCCCCGACTCCTGAAGCCGCTGCGCAAGCGTGTCGGAAAGTTGATCCTCCAGGCTCCTTTTCAGCTCATACGGATCGGAATAGTGCGCGTAGAACGTGCCGCGGTTTATGTCCGCCTCGCGGCAGATCTCCGTCACGCTTATTTTTTCGATCGGTTTTTCGGCGAGCAGACGCAGAAAGCCATCCCTGATCGCCTGCTTGGTGTATCTTACTCGTCTGTCTTCCTTCTTTGGCTTCGCTGTTTCCATGCCCACCACGCTCCTTATTTCTTTATACATACATCTTACTATACAAATGATAGAAAATCAACACAACGCCTGTTTTTTTAGTGGCGAATTGACGCACCTACGGATACATATATCTCTGGTAGCCCGGTGTCGAAGTTACCGACCAAACCGGAAAACTGCCGCCATACATTAGCGCGGAGTTGAAGTTTTGCACCGCACACCCTTTTGTCTTCCCCTTGCGGAGCTTGAGGGGAAGATGCCGCTTGCGGCAGATGAGGTGTAAATAAATCCGCGCCGTAGGCGCTACTTTGTTGCAATATGTATCGGTTTTGCCTGCACCCACCGGTCGGGACACCGCAATATATGTATCGGTATTAGCGTAAAGGCGCCACTAAAAATGTGTTTGCCTGACGGTAAAGATTTAATAACACCTCATCCGTCACCAAAGGTGACACCTTCCCCTCAAGCTACGCAGGGGAAGGCAAGCGCCGCCAATGAATAATGAATGATGAATAATTAATAGTGAATAGTGAACAGGTGCGATGGGGGTACGGGCAAAAACTTTTGTAAAAAATGATAAAACGCAAAAAAAGCGCTTGACAAAACTCCGATATGGCGCTACTATGCCCACGTCAAAACAAACTGACAAATTTCGAGGAAAGGCAGAAAGCATCCATGAAGAAGCTGAGCAACGCAATGATGATGATGTACATGTGCATGTGCCGCATGTGCATGTTTCGTCGCGCTCACTTCGGTCAGAAACTTTCTGAAACCTGTTTAACGGCTTAAAGCCGAACCTCTTCGGATAGCAAACAGCGGAAGGTCGATGACCTCCCGCTGTTTTTTGTTTATCCGAAACGATTTCGATTTGAAAGGAGATGTGCCGTATGAAATGGCAGGTCATGCGAATGTGTCCCCGGGACACAGAGGATATTAATTACTGACAGACGACACGGCTCATTAAATTCAAAACTTTTAAGGAGAAAACGAAAATGAAAAAGTTCACCAAAATAATCGCACTTGCACTCGCGGTAGTGCTCGCATTCAGCCTCGCGGCATGCTCCGGCTCCAATAACGGCGGCGACAACGCCTCCGACAAGGTCATCAAGATCGCAGTTCCCAACGACACAACCAACGAAGCCCGCGCACTGCTCCTCCTCCAGGAGGCCGGCATCATCAAGCTCAAGGACGGCGCAGGCATCACCGCAACCAAGAACGACATCGCAGAGAACCCGTACAATGTTGAGATCGTTGAAGCCGAAGCCGCCGCAATTCCCCAGCTTCTGCCCGACGTTGACTACGCAGTCATCAACAGCAACTATGCAATAAACGCAGGCCTCAACCCCGTTAAGGACTCCCTGTTCAAGGAAGGCTCCTCCTCGGCATACGGCAACATCCTCGCAGTCAAGGAAGGCAACGAAAACACCGACGCAGTCAAGGCACTCAAGGCAGCTCTCGAAAGCAAGCAGGTAGCAGACTTCATCAGCGAGAAGTACAACGGCAGCGTAGTTTCCACCGTAGATAACCTCACCGACGGCTTCGACAGCAGCGTTGACTACGCAGCTCTCGCAGGCACCACTATCTCCGTTGCAGCATCCCCCACTCCGCACGCAGAGATCCTTGAGATCGCAAAGCAGATCCTCGCAGAGAAGGACATCACCCTCGACATCCAGACCTACAACGATTACGTCGTTCCCAACAACGTCGTTGAAGACGGCACCGTTCTGGCAAACTACTTCCAGCACACTCCCTACCTCGATGACTTCAACGCCGAGCAGGGCACCCACATCGTCTCCGTGGCATCCATCCACGTTGAGCCCATGGGTCTGTACGGCGGCACCCAGACCACTCTGGACGCAGTCTCCGGCAAGTAATTAATATTAAATAGCAGCCGGCAGGGTCAAGCTCCCTGTCGGCTACATCAGAGAGAGGGAAACGACAGTGATCGAACTAAAAAACGTCAGCAAGACCTTTGACTCCGGAACCGGCGAGGTAGACGCGCTCAAAAACGTCACGCTCACCATAAACGACGGAGACATATACGGAATAATAGGCATGTCCGGCGCAGGAAAGAGCACGCTCGTGCGATGCATAAACCTGCTCGAAAAGCCCTCGAGCGGCGAGATAATCGTAAACGGCGAGAGGCTTGACACAATGAGCCCGGCTCAGCTTCGCGCGGCAAGACGCAACATAACGATGATCTTCCAGCACTTCAATCTGCTCATGCAGCGCACATGCCTGAAGAATATCTGCTTCCCGATGGAGCTTGCAGGCGTCAAAAAGGCCGAGGCCGAAAAACGCGCAAGAGAGCTTCTTGAGCTTGTCGGTCTTCCCGACAAGGCAAACGCCTATCCCGCTCAGCTCTCCGGCGGCCAGCAGCAGCGCATAGCCATTGCCCGCGCGCTCGCCACCGACCCCAAGGTCTTGCTGTGCGACGAGGCCACCAGCGCTCTCGATCCGAAAACGACACGTCAGATCCTCGAACTGATAAAGGACATAAACCGGAAGCTCGGCATAACGGTCGTCATCATCACCCACCAGATGAGCGTTGTTAAAGAGGTGTGCAACCACGTTGCCATCCTCGATGACGGCGAGGTTGCCGAGGAGGGTCTTGTCGCTGCGGTGTTCGCCGCGCCCAAGTCCCCTGCCGGACGCAGGCTCGTGTTCCCCGGCGGAGTTGACGAAATGGTCTCCGACCCCAAAACCGAGCGCCGCGTAAGGCTCATTTTCCGCGACAGTCAGACCACGGCTATCCCCCTTGTCGCGCGCCTTGCATCCGAGGAGAACATCTTCTGCAACATCATTTCCGCATCGACGCAGAAGCTCTCCGAGGAGGTCTACGGCAGCCTGCTGATAGGCATTCCCAGCGCCCATTTTGACAGAGCGCTGAAATTCATTTCATCCGTTGCAAACGTCACGGCAGAGGAGGTGGACGGCAATGTACAGTAATCTGTTTTCCGAAAAATCCGTTCAGGACCTTATCTCGATACTGCCCAGCCTGCCGACCGCTCTGTGGGAGACGTTTTACGTCACCGTTCTGAGCACCGCGCTTTCCCTCGTGATCGGACTTCCGCTCGGCGTTCTGCTCGTCACCGGCGAAAAGGACGGCGTTCTGCCGCTGCCGGGCTGGCTGATGCACCTGCTGAACATCATAATAAACCTTCTGCGCTCGATCCCCTTCCTTATATTAATGATCATGGTTCTTCCTCTCTCCAGAGCGCTCATAGGCACCGCCGTCGGCACGACGGCGACGATCGTTCCGCTGGTCGCCGCGGCATTCCCCTTCGTCGCGCGCCTTGTTGAAAGCAGTCTGCGCGAGCTTGACGGCAACATCATCGAGGCCGCACAGAGCATGGGCGCATCGCCCTTCCAGATCATCTGCAAGGTCATGATCCCCGAAAGTGTCCCCTCGCTTATCCAGAACGTCACCATCGCACTGACGACCATCCTCAGCTACTCGGCAATGAGCGGCATCATCGGCGGCGGCGGCCTCGGCAAGATCGCCATCGACTACGGCTACTATCGCTACAAGTACCTCATCATGGTCGTTGCGGTTATCATCCTCATCCTGCTCGTCCAGTTCTTCCAGAGCCTCGGAACATATCTGGCAAAGAAGAGCGACAAGCGGCTTAAATAAAAATTCTCTCTTATTATATAATGTATAATGAACAGTCCCGAAAGGACTGTTCATTTTTTAGGCAAATCGCGTCTAATGCTTGATTTTAGGACTGACAACTGATATTGTCTATGTTAAATAAAGTTACTTTATTGTAGATTTAGTTTGAGTAAAAGTCGATGCAAGGGTGGTTATATGAAGAATACATTCAAAATATTCTTTTCCGACATCAAAAGCCTCTCCAGGCACTTCTTTGCAGTCCTCGTCGTGATCGCCATAATGATCATACCGGCACTGTATGCGTGGGTAAACATCTACGCAAACTCCGATCCTTACGGAAACACGGGCAACATAAGCGTTGCCGTCGCTTCCGACGATCAGGGCTATGAAGGTCAGAACATGGGTGAGAGCGTACTCGAAGGCCTGAAGGACAACAAGTCGATAAACTGGGTGTTTACCGGCAGCACCGATAAGGCCATCAAGGGTGTTGAAAGCGGCAAATACTATGCCGCCATCGTCATAGGCGAAAATTTCAGCCGCAACATGTATGATCTCAAAAGCGCGCTGACCGATGACGAGAGCACCGTTACATATTACAAAAACGCGAAAACAAACGCCATCGCGGTGAAGATTACCGACACGGCGGCAGAGACTGTTCAGAATAACGTTAAGGTGCAGTACCTCAAGGTGCTGTTCCAGACCGTTTTCACCAAGGGTCAGGAGCTTGGCGAGGACATCGACGAGGAGCAGGCGGTGAACGCCGTTATCGCGCAGCTGACCGATCTGAGCAAGAGCCTGCGCCATTACAGCGACTCGGTCGGCCGCTTCGTCAGCGACAGCTCGTCGATATCCTATGTTCTCTCGGGCATAGGCAGCGGCTCGGCAAACGCCTCTGCTGCGCTCTCGGGCAGCCAGGCAACGCTAAACTCCGCGCAGGCGGCAGTTACCAATGCGCAGACCTCGATAGATCAGCTCGCCAACGGACTTGACGGCAAGCTCGCAGAGCTTGAGGCGGATCTTGACGCGGTCACGGACGCATTGAACAAGCTTGCTTCCAGCGAGGTGCTAAACGGCAGCATCGAGCTGCACAATCAGATGGTCGATAACGCAAAAAACGCGGCGGCCAATCTCCAGACGCATCTTGAAGCGCTGCGCGCCATCCTTCCGGAAAACAGCGCGCTGAGCGGAACGGCCTACGTTGCCAACACCCTCGACGCACTCATCGAGCGCACAAAGCAGATGCAGAACCAGCTCGACCTGCTTTATAACGACGCAAGCTTCGTCAAGGACGCGGCGAACATCACCGGCGCGTGCGCCGACACGGTGTCGCTCATGCGCTCGATGATAACAAACCAGCTTAAAACCGGCATCGACATGATGCTCACGAACCTCTCAAGCACGCTGAGCATGATGAGCCCACTCATCTCGAGCCTCGGCATAACGCTTGACGATATCGCGCCCGTCGTCGAGTCGGCCGGCGATACGCTTTCGTATGTCTCCTCGGCAATGACAAGACTCCAGTCGCTTATGACCCGCGTTGCGGATGCCTGCGACGATCTTCTTGTCAAGATAAACGAGGGCACGGCCGACGAAAGGCTCCAGACGCTCATAACCGTCCTCAACGGCAACGCGGAAAAATACGCGGAGTTTCTCTCCTCGCCGGTGAGCGTGACGGAGGAGACCATCTATCCCGTCGCAAGCTACGGCGACGCAATGACGCCGTTCTATTCCGCACTGGCAATCTGGGTCGGCGGCGTTGTCCTTACCGCGATACTCAAGGTTGAGGCCGAGCCTAAGGGTCTGCGCAACGTGACCGAAGGCCAGAAATACTGGGGCAAGTTCCTCCTGTTCTTCGTCCTCGGGCAGATACAGACCGCGGTCATCGTTCTGGGCGATATATATCTGCTCGGCTGCCAGTGTCAGGAGCCGGTCATGTTCTGGGTGGCGTCGGCAATAACGAGCTTTGCCTTTACGGCGGTGATCTATTCGCTGGCGCTGGCGTTCGGCGATATCGGCAAGGCGATCGTAATCGTCATCGTCGTCATGCAGGTCGCAGGCTCCTCCGGCTCCTACCCGATCGAGATCCTGCCGGATATATTCAGCAAGATCTATCTCTTCTTCCCCTTCCCCTACGCCATAAACGCAATGCGCGAGGCGATATGCGGCATGTATCAATGGGACTACTGGATCTATCTTGGCGAGCTTATGATATTCGCCGTCGGCGGCATACTCATCGGCCTTGTGCTGAGAAAGCCTTTTATAAAACTCAACCGCTTCGTCGAGCACGAAGTGGAGAAATCGGGGGTGCTGTGATATGGCGAAGAAACTCAATGTCCGCGTCCGCGAAAACAGCACCGATGTGCTTTACGGCAAGCTGCTTATGTACGCCGAGCAGGTGCATCAGGGCAACAAGCGCCGCATAAGGCACGGCCTTGTGAGCCTTATAGTGATCCCTATCGTTCTCATGGTCGTTCTTCTTCTGACAGAAAGCTCGCGCATCGTGTTCCTGCTTATCTGGATCGCGTGCATGTTCGTCGTTGCGGCATTTTTGCTGTACGTCGCTTATTCCGACTGGATGCTGCAATCTACGATAAATGAGTTGTCGCGCGATGAGCTGGGCGAGCTGGACAGCCTCATAACCGTCAAGCAGCCGCGCAGCCTCAAGCTGCTGAAAAAGCTTGAAGAGGAGGTGACGAAGTGAAAAATATCCTGACTATATGCAGAAACGACCTGCGCAGAATATCTTCAAACGTCGTCGCCATCGTTCTGATCCTCGGTCTTGCCGTTGTTCCGTGCCTGTATGCATGGTTCAACATCTTCTCAAACTGGGATCCCTACGGTCCGGACGCTACCTCTCGCATAAAGGTTGCCGTCGCATCGGAGGACGCCGGCGCCTCGGTGCTTGGACTTAAAATAAACATCGGCTCGCAGGTCATATCCGCGCTCGAGGCAAACGACACCATCGGCTGGCAGTTTGTTGACACAAAGCAGGAAGCGCTTGACCTTGTTTACAGCGGCGACTGCTACGCGGCCCTCGTCGTTCCCGATGATTTCACCGCAAACGTCACAAGCTTTTTAAGCGGAGACATCACCAATCCCGATATCATTTTCTATCAGAACGACAAGAAAAACGCCATCGCGCCGAAGATAACCGGCAAGGCAAAGACTGCCGTTCAGGAGCAGGTAAACGCCACCTTCGTTCAGACGATATCCGACGATATCGCGTCGCTGATCTCCGTTGCCAACGCAAACGGCATCTCGGCCGAGGATCTTCTCAACGATCTGAGCGAGGACATAAACGACCTGAGCACCAAGCTTTCCGACTGCTGCGCGGCTTTGAGCGCGGCAAACGGGCTGACAAACTCCGCGCGAAACCTTATAAACGTTTCGGTGAAGCTGTGCAACAGCACCTCGGCAAGCCTTGAGCAATCAAAGGCTCTGCTGGACAAAACAGGCGACGATACGGTAACGATAAATAACCGCATCGACACAACGGTGCAGAGCGTGACCACCGCGCTTGCGCAGGCAGACTCCAACCTCGCAGCCATTCAGGCAAGCCTCGAAGACGCTTTTTCCGACATAAACCGCTATAACGACTACGTTTCCACCGGCCTTGCAGCCGACGTCGCCATGCTCGATGCGTTCAGCACCAATTGCAGCGATATGGCGCAGTCGTTCACGTCCATCGGCTTTGACGCCGCGGCAGCTCAGATGAACGCGCTTGCCTCGAAGCTCAAAGCCCTCAGCTCCGCTCTGTCGAGCCTCAAGGAGGCAAACGACGACAGCTGGGCCGGCATCCGCGAGCAGCAGGCCGCGCTCATCGACCAGATCACCTCCGCACGCGAGACGATCAGCAATCTCTCGGCAAGCGTCAGCGGCGAGCTTTCGCCGAAGCTGCACGAGGCGCTGAATAAGGCTCAGGGCGCATCGTCGTCCGTCAGCTCCGTTCTCGGAAAGCTGCAAAGCTCAACGAGCGCGCTCAGCGGAACGCTCAACTCCTACCTCGGCTCCATCGGAACGATGCAGACCGGCTTTGTTGACACGCAGAAGGCCATCGAGGGCGCGCAGGCCGAGCTTAAGGTCGTCTCCGAGTTCGTATCCGCCCTTGCAGGCAGCAACCTGCTGGCAGAGGTCACGGACACACTCGAGAGCGAGGGCGACCTTGTCGGCAATTATCTCGCCTCGCCCATAAAGATGGACACCGTCGTTAAATTCAACATCGAGACCTACGGCTCGGCAATGGCTCCGTTCTACACCGTGCTTGCCCAGTGGGTCGGCGCGCTGCTGAGCGCCGTGTTCCTCAAGGTCAAGATCCGCAAGGAGCATGAGCCGGCAAACCTGCGTCTGCACGAAAGATTTTTCGGCAGATACGGTCTGTTCTTCCTCGTAGCAATCGGTCAGGCGATCATAGTATCGCTCGGCGATCTGTTCTATGTCCAGATCCAGTGCGTTGCACCGTGGCGGTTTTTACTCGCGACCGTGGTGACGGGACTTTGCTTCTCACTCATAAACTACGCGCTTGTTTTTGCGCTTGATAACATAGGCATGGCGATCTCCGTTATCGTCATGGTCTTGCAGGTCGGCGGCTCCGGCGGAACGTATCCCGTCGAGGTGCTGCCGGAGATATTCCGCAAGATGTATGACTTCATGCCGTTTAAATATGCAATGAACGCAATGCGCGAGACCATCGGAGGAATGTACGGCGATGTGTATCTGCACAACATTGTTGTCCTCCTGTGTATATGCGTCGGTTCGATCATTCTCGGACTTGCGCTGTACTATCCCTGCCTTGGTCTGAACCGCTTAATTGAATCAAGTAAAAGAAAGAGTGAGATTATGCTATGATCATCGATTTCAAAGCGCATGTTATGCCCGGCATGGACAAAACCTGCAAAAACCGGATCGACACTATTCGCCGCCTTATGGCGGCGAAGGATGCCGGGGTCGATCTGATCGTCGCCGCGCCCGTTTACGATCCCGACGAGTGCAGCGTCGAGGAATTTCTTGACCGCCGCCGCCAGAGCGAGGATATCCTCGGCAGCCTCATGAACGATGAGCTTCCCGAGGTCATGACGGCCGCGATGATCAAATTCAGTCCCAAGCTTCTGACAACCGACGGGCTGGATAAGCTCTGCTTCGGCGACAGGTGCTTTATCCTGAACATGAGGGACACAACATGGGATGACACCACCGAGGCCGTGCTGCGCAGGCTCACGGGAAGGCTGTGCCTGAACGTCATCCTTGCCGACGCGAGCGAGGATGTGCTCAAAAACAGCGATAAGCTCCAGCAGCTCGGCGTCCACGTCATGCTCGATCTCGAGGAGATTCACCACAAAAAACAGATCCGCGCCTATCTTCCGCTGATCGGAAGCGGCCTTATCTGCGCCATAGGCAGCGACTGGGGTTCGGAGGCTCCCTACCGTTTCCTGCGCAAGACCAAAAGGCGTATGGATGAAGCGTTTGACACCGTTATGGCAGCGTCCGCGCACCTGCTCGGCAGATAACGCGCAGCACACAAAGAAATAGAGACGATTTAACCCCCGGCGGAATCCGCCGGGGGTTAAATCATGTGTGGAGTTTGTTTTATGCCGCGGCCGGGCACCAGCCAGCCTGCACCTCAAAAAACAAAAATCGCTCGAAAATTCATCGCTGACAGGTGCAAAGCACTTTTGCCCATGTTAACCGATGGTACGTCCTTTCTTAACGCATCAACGGTTTTTCTCTCTTTACACGCTGTATTTTGGCCGATTTGTTGTCATTTTTGTTGACACTCGGTGTCTGTCCGCACCAAAAAGGCTCAGAAAATACAAAAAAGCACCGAAAACTAATGTTTTCAGTGCTCTTTTTTGGTGGACGATACAAGACTCGAACTTGTGACCTCCCGCACGTCAAGCGGATGCGC